>Ga0316205_10003308_pt1 | contig 15449 bp, 14 predicted proteins | sample 3monthpyrite_MG_FD_204941 | JGI IMG/M metagenome (GOLD analysis project Ga0316205, IMG submission 204941) | Microbial mat bacterial communities from mineral coupon in-situ incubated in ocean water Damariscotta River, Maine, United States -... | ecosystem: Environmental > Aquatic > Marine >... | reverse complement strand
GGTAAAAGTTCCAAGTTATTCAAAAAGTTAGTTGATGAACAGAAGCAGGCACTTCAAGTATTTGCTTTCAACGGTTCACAAGAAGATTATGGTGCATATATACTCGGTGCTTTACCCCTCGGCGAAAATTCATTAGATGAACTTATAACCGAAATTGATGAAGAAATTGTAAAATTACAAACAGAACTAATCTCTGAAAATGATTTTCAAAAACTTCAGAACAAATTCGAAAATCAGTTTGTTAATTCTAACAGTAGTATTGCAGCTATAGCAAATTCACTCGGAACTTATTATATGCTTTACGGAGATACAGAACTAATAAATAACGAAATAGATATTTATCGTTCAGTTACCAAAGAGGAAATTCAGGCAGTTTCCAAAAAATATTTGAATCCTAATCAACGGGTAATTTTAGAATACTTACCAAAAGAAACAATTGACAATTAAAAAAATGAAAAAACTATATTTTACCCTTATAATCGCATTAACCGCTATCACCTTAAATGCACAGGTAGACAGAAGTAAGATGCCCGAACCCGGCCCTGCCCCCGAGATTAATTTAAAGGATCCTCAACGCTTTGAGCTCACAAACAGACTTAAGGTTTTAGTTGTTGAAAATCATAAACTACCAAGAGTATCCATGCAACTCACTATAGACAATCCCCCGATTGCTGAAGGTGACAAAGCCGGAGCTTCCATCCTTACAGGAAGCTTATTGGGAAATGGTTCTAAATCTATTTCTAAAGATGATTTTAATGAAGAAGTAGATTTTCTTGGTGCCCGAATTAACTTTGGGTTTTCAAGCGCATCCGCTTCATCTTTATCTAAATATTTTCCAAGAATTTTGGAACTTATGGCAGATGCTGCCATTAACCCCAATTTTACCCAGGAAGAATTTGAGAAGGAGAAGGCCAAGCTTATAACCGGACTTAAGACAGAGGAAAAGGACGTATCTGCAATTGCAGATAGAGTTCAAAATGCTTTGGCTTATGGCAAAAATCATCCTTATGGTGAGTTTGTTACTGAAGAGACCGTAAATAATGTAACGCTTGCAGATGTTCAAAGACTTTATAGTGAATTATTTGTTCCAGCCAATGCCTATCTGGTGGTTATAGGGGATGTGAAATTTGATGAGGTTAAAGACTTAGTGACCAAACATTTTGATGATTGGGTAATGGCGTCACCCCCTTCACTAGGATACTCAGAGCCTTTGGATGCTCAATATACCCAAATAAACTTTGTAGATGTACCCAATGCAGTGCAATCTGTAATTGCTCTTGAAAACTTGGTTAACCTTGAAATGAAGGATCCCGATTATCTGGCTGCCCTTCTGGCAAACCATATTTTGGGTGGTGGTGGTCAAGCGCGGCTTTACCTTAATTTAAGAGAAGATAAGGGTTATACTTACGGCTCCTATTCCAGGATAGGAAACGATAAATATGCTCCATCAAGATTTAGGGCAATGGCGAGCGTAAGGAATATGGTTACAGATAGTTCTGTGGTTGAAGTGTTAAAAGAAGTGGAGCGGATTACAAAAGAGCCCGTGACAGAAATGGAACTTAAATATGCGAAATCTGAATATGTTGGTGGTTTTGTCATGGCTTTAGAGCAGCCTTCAACAATAGCCAGATATGCTCTAAATATTGAAACAGAAGGTTTACCCAAAGATTTTTATAAGACCTATTTAGAACGCATAAATGCAATTACTGTTGAAGATGTGCAGAAAGCTGCTCAGAAATACTTCCATATAAACAATGCAAGGGTTGTCGTTGCAGGAAAAGGAAGTGAAGTTTTGGAAAATCTCGAAAAAGTTCCTTTTAATGGCAGAATGGTTCCTGTGAAGTATTATGATAAGTACGCCAAAGCTGTAGAAAAACCAAATTATGATATTGCTTTACCCGATGGAGTTAATGTACAGAGTGTCTTAGACTCGTATTTTGAGGCAATCGGGGGAAAAGCCGAAGTGGACAAGATTCAATCCTTAAAACTGGTTTACGAAGGATCTGCTATGGGATCAATTATTAAAACTGAGGAAAAAAGAACTGCCGATAAATATGTGCAAATGACCTTTATGAATGATGCCCCAATGATGGGGGTTATTGCAAAAGGAGATGAATTATTTATGAAGCAGGGAGGCAACAAAGTTGCTTTGCCACCAGAAATGCAGCAAGATATGAAGGCTGCTATGGGAATTTTTCCTGAACAGGGAATTGCATTAAGTACTAAAGCAAAACTTACAGGCACAGAAGATATAGATGGTAAACCCGCGTATAAAATAGAAGTGCCTGGGTCTACTGTTCAAATGTCCTATTTTTATGATGTGGAATCAGGATTAAAAGTAAAGGAGACCACAGCAATCACTATGAATGGCCAAACCCAGAACCAAGAGGTTAATTATAAAGACTATCAGGAAGTAAATGGAATAAAATTTCCTTCGCTTAAAGTGGGTTCTATGGGACCACAAATGATAGAGACCAAATTACTTGAGGCAGTTATTAATGTAGAAGTAACCGCGGAAGATTTTGAATAATCGCTCCTAAGGATATCCATAAAAGAAAAGAGGACTCGCTAAATGGCGGGTCCTCTCTATATTAATTGAATTGTAATTGAAGTTAAGTACTACCCAATTTTTCGAATGGACGCCTCACCTATAACAATACCTGTATCTACTTCCGCATTTCCTTGGTATTCTATTTCAGCTTCCCCATAGCAAGTCACTTTCAGTTTGTCTGAAACATTTACCTTAAATTCACTTTCACCATAGGCGGTAATTTTAGTGGATGAATTGTCCATCTTAAGTGTATTTACCTCACTTTCACCATATGCTTTATATTTTTGGTGATTAACGGCGCCACTCTCAACTTCCAGATAGCTTTCGCCATAAATGGCTACTGTAAATTGCTGTAATGAGACCTCATTTAAATATACTTTAGACTCTCCATATATTGTTAAATCCAAGTCGTTTTGCGCAATACGGCTGTTGCATCTTATAATCTCCTCGCCCCTAACAGATAATTTTTCCAAATTTTTATAGGTAATACTGGCTGTTACCATTGTGCCATTGTAAATGTCTTCCCTTCCTGACCATTCCTCGCCTTTTACTTTTTTGCTTTTGGTATACATCTTGGCGCCATCTAAATATATACGTAAGGTACCGTTCACTACCTCAACATTAATTTTCTCCCGTGGAACTTCGGCATTCTCAAGAACCACATTCTCCTGATCTCCTTCCTGTAAATTAACTTCTATATGTGGACTTATAATAACTTTGGTAAACGGCTCTACAGAAATGGTCGCAGATTGACCAAATAATTGTGGTAACCCGATAAAAATCAATGTAAATAGTACTCCTGTCTTAATTATTCTTCGCATAATCTGAAATTTTTATTGTTAACACCTATTTTACCAAAGAGTAGAAATTGATGCTTATGTTACACATAAAATAGATTTTATTTTGCTTTTTGTCTGTTAATTAAGTAAACGCCAAATATTATTATACAAGCGGCGAGAAACTGTTGTATTACAAGGTTTTCCCCATCCATCAGGCCCCAAAAAATACCTACTACGGGTATTAAATAAGTAACCGAAACCGAAAAAACCGGAGAAGAAATGTGGATAAGTTTATTAAACATTACCTTGGCAACACAGGTTCCAATCACACATAAAATAACAATATAACCCAGTGAACTCAGGAAGTACTCTCCTTCTATTACCCTTGCCTCAAATATCCCCGAGAAAGGTAAAATGAACAAAGCCGGAATTAACATTATTGCAAAATTCCCTACTGCTATTCCTAAAGGAGATACATCGTATAATTTACTCTTAATAATATTTGCGTTAAATGCATAGCAAATTGTAGCCAAGATGACAAAGCCTGCATACCAATAATTTTGACCTGGATTTATTCTCGCCCCAATAGAAACCAACAAAATAGCACCCGCTAATCCAACTATAACACCCAGAAGTTGATTACGTTTAAAAGCGATACGAAAAGCCAAAGAACCGACAACAATCGTAAATAGTGGTACCAGAGAATTCAAGATAGAAGCAATACTACTATCTATTTGGGTCTGCGCAAAAGCGAAGAGAAAAACAGGGATAAAACTACCAACAATCCCGGATACTGCTACCCATTTCCACTCTTGTCGGGTTATTTGCCTCATTGTTTTAAATCCAATTAAAAATAATAAGAGTGCAGCAATTATAATACGAAGAGCTCCTAACTGAATGGGTGAAAAACCTTCTAAACCTTTTTTAATCAGAATATAAGAAGTACCCCAGATAATGGAAAGAACTATGAGATATAGCCATTTTCGGTTCAGGTCACTCATTATATTTAAATTTTGCTCAAAAGTCCTACTTTTTAATGGAATAAGGTCTCAGTTTTTCTTAATTTTACTGACTTAAAAGCAGCTTATTATGAAAATAAAATATGCGTTTTTTACCACCTTAACATTGATCTTTTTTTTATCGTGCAAGGAAGAAGAAAAAAAATCTGAAACCCCTACACAAATGAAAGAAGTTATGGCTATTCATGACGAGGTGATGCCTAAAATGGGGACAATTGGTAAGCTTGTTTCAGAACTTAAACCAAAAGCAGACTCGACAGAAAAAGGGATTGTGTATGACAAGGCAATGAAAGATTTACAGGCAGCTCATAAATCTATGATGGATTGGATGAAAGGTTTTGGAGATCGTTTCACTTCAGATGAAATCCTTAATGGTGCAGCACTTAGCGAACAAAAACAAGAGTGGTTGAATGAGGAAGAAAAGAAAGTTAAAGCATTAAAGCTACAGATCAATAACAGCATTGAAAATGCTGAAAAGTTACTGGAATAGGCTTTAAAAAGGCAATTGATTCAAATCTACATTACCACCTGAGATAATGATCCCTATTTGCTGATCATGATAGTTCTCTTTTTCGCGCATCAAAGCCGCAAGTGCAACCGCGCTGGAAGGCTCTACTATGATCTTTAAACGTTCCCAGATTAGGCGCATTGCAATAATTATTTCTTCTTCCGTTACACGTATTATATCGTGTACGTATTTTTTAATTATTGGAAATGTTTTGTCTCCCAACACTGTTTTTAAACCGTCTGCAATAGTATTTGTGGTACGATTTGATTCAATCCTGCCACTATGGAAGGAACGGTAAGCATCATCTGCCTCATATGGTTCTCCTCCAATAACTTTGCAATTATCTCCAAAATAATGTGCCGCCAAAGCCGTACCCGCAATTAATCCTCCCCCTCCAATAGGGGCAAATATGTAATCTAATCCGGGATAATCTTCCAATAACTCCATGGCTGCAGTCCCTTGTCCAATTATTACATTCCTGTCATTTGAAGGATGAATAAAAGTAGCGCCTGTTTCCTTGGCAATTTTACAGGCTTTAGCCTCACGGGCCTCAATTGTTGGTTCACACACTACAATATTTCCACCGTATTGACTTACAGCAACTTTTTTAACCTCAGGAGCATTCGATGGCATTACTATATATGCCTTTACGTTAAGGCTCTGAGCTGCAAGTGAGAGTGCTTGGGCAAAATTCCCTGATGAATGTGTAACAACACCATTGGCTCTTTCTTTTTCTGATAATAACAATATGGCATTGGTAGCGCCTCGCATTTTATAGGCACCCATTCTTTGAAAGTTCTCACATTTAAAGAACAATTTTGCCCCGGCTATGTCATTTAATAAACGGGACGTGAGTACTGGCGTACGATGCACATATGGCTTTATTCTAATATGGCAGTCAAGAAGTTGATTTCTATACATAGATTACAAATCAGATTCATATGCGGAGTATATGCCTTTACTATTCCTTCCATCGGAGTGATTCCATTATTCTCCTTATATCCTTTTGCAAATAGATAGCAGCGGGATAAATAGAATCATAATTGGGCTTTACTTTAAAGTAAAGGGATCCTGTTACAAAATGTTGAGTACTGTCTGTTACATAAAATTGGGCCTGTGATGCGGCATCCCCTAATACTTCGTAGAACATGCCATACACGCTGTCTTTTTCATTAATAAATGGCTGTTCCGTAATGTTATCGGCCTTAACAACGTGTTCATAAGACAATTTTTGAGCATCTGCCAACAATTCTTCCAAATTATTGCGCACTTCCTTATAGGTTATAAAAATAGACCCTTTCATCAAAGGGTAGTCCAGGGTAACAGAAAAATTTTTATTCTTTTTAATTCTGGCTTGTGAATTATGCTCAAATTGGAATTTATCTGTTACCACTAATTCTACAGGAGAATCTGGGTATTCTAATCGAAGCATAGCTTTCGGCTTTGGCAGAGCGTCATCACCACATGAAACCAAAACTATACTGAATATCAGAGTAACTAAATATAACTTAGGATTCATTAGGCAAGGTTACTTTAATTTGTTTTAATCGTTTTCTGTCCAGGCTCTCTACCAAAAACTGGTAGTCCTTAAAAGTTACAATTTCTCCCCGTTTAGGAAAACTCCCGGCTATTTCCAATACAAACCCGGCTATTGTTTCCGACTCCCCTTTTTGTGCTTCAAAAATTTCCTCATTTTCAATTTTTGCTACTCTGTAGAAGTCCTTTAATGTTGTTTTCCCTTCAAAAATATAAGTAAAGTCATCCAGTTTGGAAAAAATCAAGTCTTCATCGTCAAATTCATCAGAGATATCCCCAACAATTTCTTCAATTATATCCTCTAAGGTAACAATCCCTGAAGTCCCTCCATACTCATCCACAACAACTGCAAGGTGGTTTTTTTTATCCTGGAATTCCAAAAGAAGGTCATCAAGTTTTTTGTTTTCAGGCACAAAATATGGCTCCCTGATTAGCGTTAACCAATTAAAATTTTTCCTGTCTATATACGGGAGTAAGTCCTTAACATAGAGAACTCCTAAAACGTTATCCATATTTTCTGAAAACACTGGGATTCTCGAATATCCATGCTGCTTAATTTCTTCCAAAACCTCTGTGAATTTCATGTCCTCGCTAAGAGCGAAGATATCAATACGCGGTCTCATCACCTGTTTTGTGTCTGTATTGCCAAAGGAAACAATTCCCTGCAAAATTTTTTGCTCTTCTTTAGTGGTGTCCCCTTCTGAAGTAAGTTCAAGTGCCTGTGAAAGTTGATCTACACTTAAACCGGATTTCTGTTTTCCCAGTCTGTTATGCATAAATATAGTTACAGAACGCATCGGAGAACTAAGAGGTGCTAAAAGTATATCAAGAATTTTTAATGGGTAAGCCATAAAAAGTGAAAACTCAAATCTATTTCTATTCGCGTAGATCTTAGGAAGAATTTCACCAAACATTAAAATTAAAAAAGTAGCTACCAAGACTTCCAGTAAAAAACGCACCGATACAAATCCAAATAATTGATAATTAATTTTCGAAAATATGACGTCTCCTATGGAATTAAACAAAAGAACAATCCCAATATTAATTGCATTATTAGAGATCAAGATTGTGGCGAGTAGTTTTTTTGGGCGCTCTAATAATTTAACTACTATTTTCCCTCTTGCAGTCTTCTTTTCCTCTATTTCATTTAAATCTGTTTGAGATAAGCCAAAAAAAGCCACTTCAGCACCTGAAATCAGGCCTGAGCAAATTAAAAGCAGCAACAGCATTACAATTTTTAATGCAAAAGTGCCATCAATTACTAGAAAATTTAAAAATAAACTAAGGGGGTCAGGATCCAATAGTCAAAATTTACTTTATTTGTTTAGAATGGTAAATCATCATCCTGTACCTGCTCATCTACAGGTTGTGTTTCCCTTGTGGAATTTGGTTGGTTTACTTCGGAATTTGTTTGAATCTTTGGAGTATTGGCGGAAGCATTAGCTGTGCTTTCCTTCTTGGTAGAAAGAAACGTAAAGTCCTGTACATGAACCTCTGTCGTGTATCTGTTATTACCATCCTCTCCTTGCCATTGGCGGGTTTTCAATCTCCCTTCCACATATATCTTATCTCCCTTGCTAAGGTACTTTTCACATATTTCTGCCGCCTTATTACGAACAACAATATTATGCCACTCCGTATTGATCACCTTTTCTCCGGTTTGCTTATTGGTATAAGTCTCATTTGTTGCGACAGGAAATCTACCAATACAGTTACCGCCATCAAAATAATGCATTTTTACTTCGTCTCCCAGATGCCCGATTAGCATCACTTTATTCAATGTTCCGCTCATAATAAATTAATAATTTCAAAAGTACGAATTTTTAAGGGTTTTTATAAAGTCTGCAATTAAAACTGGTACAGGATATTTATCCAACTCCATAGGTGACAATCCATCTTCTAAAAGATCTGATGTTTTCACTATCCAGAACTTCGTATGCAAGTGTTGATGTGATAATTTATGTACGATAGCTTTATCTGATGACTCATATACCAGATGGGGTTCCTCCAAAGTCAAAATTTCCGGTAATCTTTGTTTTATCTCTTTGACACCTATTTCTTCCCGGGTTTCCAATAATGGGAATTCATACAAATTTTGCCAAATACCTTTTCCCGATCTTTTAATGAGATGCGTATTTCTTTCTTCATCTAAAACTACCAGATAATTAAAAAAACGCTTTTTTACCTTTGCCTTTTTCAATTTTACCGGGTATTTATCAATGCTGTTTGTCTGAAATGCCACACAAGTCTCATTTAATGGGCAGGATAAACAAAGGGGCTTTTTAGGAGCACACTGAAGTGCGCCAAATTCCATAATTCCCTGATTGTAATCTCTAATGTTCTCTGAACTCAAAACTTTCCGGGCAAGGTTTTTAAAATATGTTATTCCTTCAGAAGCATTTATTGGAATCTCAACGCCAAAATATCTTGATAATACTCTATAAACATTACCATCTACAACTGCTTCAGGTAGGTTATAACTTATAGAGGCTATGGCACTTGCTGTATAATCTCCTACCCCTTTTAATTTCATTAATTCTTCATAAGTATCAGGAAATTTCCCATTGTATTCTTCAACTATTTTTTTGGAGGTAAAGTGCAGGTTTCTGGCACGGGAATAGTATCCAAGTCCCTGCCATAGTTTTAAAACTTTTTCTTCACTTGCATCCGCCAGGTCATAAACAGTTGGGAATTCTTCAATAAACTTAATATAATAAGGCGTTCCTTGAGCCACTCTTGTTTGTTGTAACATTATTTCTGAAAGCCATATCCTGTATGGGTCGGTGGTATTTCTCCAGGGAAGTGACCTTTTGTTTTCAGAATACCAAAGAAGAATTATTTTTGAAAACGTCATCACTTAAATACTAAGGAGCAAAAGTAAGAGTTTATATACTTAAAATTAGTTGATTAAGATGAAAGAATCAATTTAATTTATATATTTGCAAGCTTGAAAAACTTACAGAAATCTAAAATACTAAAATGACGAAAGCGGACATTGTATCGAGAATCTCAGAAAAACTGGGTATAGAAAAAGGAGACGTGCAAGCAACTGTTGAAAGTTTTATGGAAGAAGTGAAATCTTCCTTAGAAAATGGAGATAATGTTTATCTCAGAGGATTTGGCAGTTTTATTATTAAGACAAGAGCGGAAAAAACAGGTAGAAATATTTCAAAAAATACTACTATTAAAATACCAGCTCACAACATTCCGGCATTTAAACCTGCTAAGGTCTTTGTAGAGGGAGTAAAAAGCAACGTAAAAGTAAAATAATAACAGTAACAAAAAGTATATTTTCATGCCGAGTGGTAAAAAAAGAAAAAGACATAAGGTAGCTACCCACAAACGAAAAAAACGTAGGAGAGCTAACCGCCACAAGAAAAAGTAGTTAGATAACTACTTTTTCATTTTATACGTTCATTGACATAGAAATTCAAAAAAAGAATTTCAACGGGTTTATACAACCTGTGACAACTATTGTTTAATCCATTCGCCCTATTGAATAGGTGCCGAATATAAATTGAATCAGGTGAATAGAGAATTAATCGTAAGATCCAATTCTGATACCGTTGATTTTGCCTTATTAAATGATGGAAAACTCATAGAACTTCATAAAGATGAAGACGATAATAATTTCAATGTAGGTGATGTTTTAATCGCCAAAGTCAGGAAACCGGTTACCGGTCTCAATGCCGCTTTTGTTAACGTAGGTTACGAAAAAGATGCATTTTTACATTATCATGACCTTGGACCACAATTGTCCAGCATGTTGAAGTTTATTAAATTAGTGAGTACCGGGAAATTAAAAGATTTTTCCCTTAAAAATTTTCCATTTGAAAAAGATATTGATAAACATGGCAGTATTAATAATGTAATTAAAGCCAATCAGTCTCTTTTAGTGCAAATTGTTAAAGAACCCATTTCTACCAAAGGCCCCCGAATTAGTTCGGAACTTTCCATAGCCGGACGATATTTGGTTATGGTCCCTTTTTCAGATCGTGTTTCCGTATCACAAAAAATAGGAAGCAATGAAGAAAAAGACAGGCTGAAAAGGCTGGTAAAAAGCATTAAACCCAAAGGGTTTGGGGTAATTATAAGAACAGTTGCAGAGGGCAAAAAAGTAGCAGAATTAGACAAAGATCTTCAGAACTTGCTGAACAAGTGGACAGCAATGTGTAAGAAATTGTATAAAGCGCCGACACCTTCCAAAGTATTGATTGAGCTAAATAGAGCTTCCTCAATATTAAGAGATGTTTTTAACGATTCCTTCAGCGGTATCCACGTTGATGATGAGACGCTTTATGACCAGATTAAAGATTATGTGCAAGAGATTGCACCAAACAAAGAATCCATAGTTAAGTTGTATAATTCTTCTGTGCCAATTTTTGAAAAATTTGGTATTGAAAGGCAGATCAAGACCTCCTTTGGGCGCACAGCATCCATGAGCAAAGGCGCCTATTTGGTGATAGAACATACCGAAGCGCTTCATGTAATAGACGTAAATAGTGGTAACCGCTCCAACAAAGCAAAAAATCAAGAAGATACTGCTTTGGAAGTGAACCTCTTGGCCGCCGAAGAGATTGCAAGACAATTACGTTTGCGAGATATGGGTGGTATCATTGTTGTTGATTTCATAGACATGGTAAAAGCCGATCACAGAAGAAAACTTTTTGATCACCTAAGGGATGAGATGAAAGAAGATAGAGCCAAACATAAAATATTGCCTCCTAGCAAGTTTGGTCTAATACAAATTACCAGGCAAAGGGTACGTCCCGAAGTAAATATTAAGACAACTGAGGTAAATCCCAGTGGCCAGGGCCAGGAAGTAGAGGCTCCAATTGTTTTAGTTGAAAAAATGAATGTAGATCTTGAAAGAATAATGAAAGGACCTGCAAAGGGCAAAGGAATTGTGCTGAATACACATCCTTTTATTGCCGCTTATTTGACTAAAGGATTCCCCTCACATCGTTCCAAATGGTTTATGGAATATAAAAAATGGATAAAAATTCAGCCAAGAGATGCATATACATATCTTGAATACCATTTTAAAGATAAAGATGGCAAAACCATTAGATAAAAAAAGCGACTTCCAAAATGGAGTCGCTTTTTTTTTGCTCTAAAGGGAACCGGCACAAAATTCCCCTCTTCAAAAATTTGTATAGCCCAATAAGTAACTTGAAAATATGTCTTATTTAATTTTAACTGTTATTCATAAATTTGTTCTTAATAGGTTATAATAAAAGCAAAAGTTATGAAAAACCCGACCAGTATAGTTTTACTAATAGTTTTACTGATTATTTCTTGTAACTCCGCCACTGACATTAATGATTTTTCTGAAATAATTAAAGACAGTCCTTCCATAAATGGTAAAAGTGACTATTTAAATTCTCCTTATGTTACAGCAGGGGATCGCGTATATATGGTGGGCCACCAAAATGGATCTTTTCCTGATTTGGGATGGCATGTTAAAGGCGAAATGGGCGGTATCTGGAATCACCCGATAAAATTAATGGATGGTTTTGAGGTAACGCTGAATTGGCAAGATCAAAGTTCAAAACTAGATTCGGCAACTTCTTTTATTAACTATCCTTATGCAAATAAACATACATATAATCTTAGTAAAAATAATATACAAATTGAACGCTTACAATTTGTACCTGATGGAAAGGAAGGAATTCTGATTCAATATAAATTGAAAAGTCTATCAGACAAAGCACAAAACTTTGACTTTGTGTTCAGTGGATTTTCCGATTTAAGACCTGTTTGGCTGGGAGAGCGAACAGGGATGACAGATAGTGAAGACAAGGCAGAATTTTTAAAGAACTCTAATGCATGGCTTATTAAGGACAACAAAAATCCATGGTATGTGATTTTTGGCACACCTATGCAACCATCTGAATACAGTTTTGAAAAAAGTATTCATCATGGTCTGGGGATATCAGGTAATTTAGCTTATAAGATTTCCCTTCAGCCCAATGAAATTAAAATAATAAATTTTACCATAGCTGGTTCTTATCAATCCAAAGAACAAGCATTGGCTACCTATGACTCCATTCAAAATAAAAGTACTGATTACCTTATATCGAAAAAACAACGCTATAGTGAACTTGCAGAACAATCCAAGCTGACAATTCCGGATAAGGAATTGCAAGAGGCATTTGAATGGTTAAAATACAATTGTGATTGGTTAATTAGGGATGTTCCAGAAATTGGAAGAGGTATAACTGCAGGAATTCCCGACTATCCATGGTGGTTTGGGGTAGATAGTGAATACGCCCTGCAAGGATATATGGCCATTGGTCAAACGGATATCGTTTATAAAACAATTCATCTCCTGGATAGTGTTTCAGAAGCAGTTAATGGCAATGGGAGAATCCTTCACGAAATGTCTACAAATGGCGCCGTCTTTAACAAAGGAAATATTAACGAAACCCCACAATTTGCGTCATTAATATGGCAGATATATCTATGGAACGGAGATTTACAATTTTTGGAAAAGTATTTCCCAACTATTCAGAAAGGACTAAACTGGTTAATGTCTGAAAATGATTCTAATAAAAATCTTTTCCCTGATGGCTTCGGCATGATGGAAATACACGGCCTTGATAGTGAAATGATAGATGTTGCTGTTTATACTCAAAAAGCTTTTGCTGATGCCTCTAAAATGGCAAAGGAACTAAGAGAGGATTCATTAGCCTCAAATTACGGAAAGATAGCTCGCACTTTAAAAGACAAAATTAATAAAGACTTTTGGGCTGAAGATTTTAATTCCTATGCAGACTTTATCGGTACAGATAAACAAGCCTTGCATTTAATAGACGACGCAATAATAAGAGCAGATACACTAAATAAGCCGTGGGCAATTGAGGAATTGGAAGAGACTAAAAAATCTATCCTTGATAATCCTTCTAAGGAATCAAGGCCATTTGTTCTGCATCATAATTGGGTGGTAAATACGCCAATGGAAATGAAAATTGCAGAGAATGAACAAGCAATTAAGGCACTACAGACATCTGAGAAATTTGTAAATCCTTTTGGTGTTTTTGTAACAGGAATAGACAGAGATGCCTCTGCAGGTTCTGATGACAGTTCCTTTAAAGGAAGTGAAATATTTTCATATACAGGCGCCGTAATGACCCTGCCTACAGGTGTTCAAGCCATTTCAGAAAATAATTATGGCAGGCCTGATAATGCTTTGAATTATCTTAAAAGGATGACCCGGACTTTTAGTTATGCTCTTCCGGGAAGTATTTATGAAGTTTCCCCAGATTATGGAATGATTACTCAAGCCTGGAATATTTATAGTTTTGCAATTCCTATAATTCATCAGTTTTTCGGAATACGACCCTCAGCATCAGAAAAAAAGATTCAGATTATGGTTCAAATGCCAGAAGAATGGAATTCAGCAGCTTTAGAAAATGTGATTGTCGCAGAAAACAAAATTTCTGTTTTCTTTGAGAAAAAAGATAAAGTAACTACAGTAAGAGTAACGCAATCTCTAAATGACTGGACTTTGGAAATAGTGCTTCCAAAAATAGAAAATGGAAATTACGAAATAGTAAAAGGAACTGCAGAAATAAAAACAATAGAAAATCAAATATTCTATTTTTCCAAAGATTCCATAATTGAAATTAAAACAACCTCTGAGTAATAAGAGTTAAAATCGCGATCTATTCTTGGTTTCTTGCTAAAACTAGTATTATTATCCTCATTATGAATTATTCTCAAAAAACTTATACGATAAATGAAGCCAAAAAAAAAGTAGAAGGGTATTGCGCTTATCAGGAGCGATGTCATTTGGAGGTTACTACTAAATTACGGACAATGCGAATGATTCCGGAAGCAATAGACCTTATAACCACTCATTTAATTCAAAATGATTTTTTGAATGAGGAACGATTTTCCAGGAGCTATGCCAGAGGAAAATTTAACGTCAAAAATTGGGGCAAAACAAAAATTGTCTCAGAATTGAAAAGACGAAACATATCAAAATACAACATAAAACTGGCGATGGAAGAGATAGATGAAGAAGATTATGTCCAAAAATTAGATTTGATAGCCAGAAAGAGATTACTACAAATTAAAGAAGGGAATCTGCAAAAACGAAAAAAAAAATTGGCAGACTATTTATTATATCGAGGTTGGGAAATAAATTTAGTCTATTCAAAAATTTCTGAACTTCTATCTTAGAATAAAAAAATATCGTTCCTAGCACAAAATAATGGTATTTAGGGTAGTATTTCGTAACTTTGGCCCTTAAATTTAAATATATGAAGCCAAAAGTCACTACAGAGTTTCATCACGGTCAGGCTAGAATATTTAAAAATCCATTTTTGGAAAGCCTTACCAAAACAAATCCAATTCAAAATATCATTGTTTATGGAATTGCCATTATAGCAATGATTTCCTTTGCTTATATAAAAATAGGTTTATCTCCTATTGAGATTGTCGGGCTTTTTATTACCGGTGTGTTCTTTTGGACATTTGCGGAATATATGTTACATCGCTTTGTTTTTCATTGGGTTACTGAAGCAAAATGGTCTCAGCGATTTCATTTTATCATGCATGGTTCACATCATCATTATCCCAGAGATGAACAACGTTTGTTAATGCCTCCCGTTCCGGGATTAATAATGGCAAGCGTATTATTTCTACTCTTTTATTGTATTTTCTGGGTACTTGGAATATCTCAACTATCCTTTGGGTTCTTCCCTGGATTCTTTTCTGGCTATTTAATGTATTCCTTTGTTCACAGGGCCACGCATGTTATGCGGCCTCCAAAGAGATTCAAGAATATATGGCAGCATCATAGTTTGCACCATTACAGATATCCTGATAAGGCTTTCGGTGTATCAAATACTTTTTGGGATAAAGTCTTTGGAACTATGCCTCCATCCAAGTCAAAAGGTAAAAAAGAAGAATTGGCTTAACTTAGAGTTCTATTTTATTGCCTTCATTCTTTCGAAAGGTTTTGTTCTATCAAATAAGTATCGATAGGTAGTATGTATTTTACATATCTCACCCCCAACCTGTTTTACTACAATAATCATTTTTCTATT
>Ga0316205_10003307_pt1 | contig 15450 bp, 19 predicted proteins | sample 3monthpyrite_MG_FD_204941 | JGI IMG/M metagenome (GOLD analysis project Ga0316205, IMG submission 204941) | Microbial mat bacterial communities from mineral coupon in-situ incubated in ocean water Damariscotta River, Maine, United States -... | ecosystem: Environmental > Aquatic > Marine >... | reverse complement strand
CATAGGAAAAATATAAATGAAAAATTTCTTCAGATTAAGAATGATGGCTTCCGCCACATTATTACTCTCTTCCGCGACTTACGCCGCTGAAAAGCCTAACATGCTAATGATATGGGGTGATGATATTGGTCCGTTTAATATTAGCGCCTATAACCGAGGCATGATGGGATATAAAACCCCTAACATAGATCGTATCGCAAACAGCGGTATTCTTTTTACTGATTCCTATGGTGATCAAAGCTGCACGGCAGGGCGCGCTGGTTTTATTACCGGTCAGCATCCAATGCGCACAGGTCTCACCAAAGTAGGTTTACCAGGTGCAAAAGAGGGCTTACATAAAGATGATGTCACTATTGCAGAACTACTGAGAGCGCGTGGTTACGCCACAGGGCAATTTGGTAAAAATCATTTGGGTGATCAGGATGAACATTTACCAACGAACCATGGTTTCGATGAATTCTTCGGCAACCTGTATCACTTGAATGCTGAAGATGAACCTGAGCACCCTAATTATCCAAAAGATCCAAACTTTAAAAAGAAATTTGGCCCTCGCGGTGTCATACATAGCTTTGCAGATGGCAAGGTTCAGGACACCGGGCCATTAAACAAAAAACGCATGGAAACCATCGATGAAGAAGTGCTTGCAAAAACACTGGCATTTATCGATAAGTCATATAAAGCCAAAAAACCTTTCTTTGTTTGGTTTAACACCACACGAATGCACGTCTGGACTCGCTTAAAACCAGAATCACAAGGTGTATCAGGTCAGGGTCTATATGCGGACGGCATGGTTGAACATGATGGTCATGTGGGTCAGTTACTGGATAAGCTGGATAAACTGGGTATCACAAATAATACCATCGTGATGTATACAACCGATAATGGTGCAGAACTGGCTCTATGGCCTGACGGTGGTTACACCTTGTTCAGGGGCGAGAAAAACACCAACTGGGAAGGCGGTTACCGTGTACCTATGTTGGTTAAATGGCCCGCAAAAATCAAAAAAAATCAGGTATCTAATGAAATTATAGCTATGATGGACTGGATGCCAACCTTGCTAGCTGCTGCGGGTGATACAAGTGTAAAAGCCAAACTTAAAAAAGGTATGCAGGTCGGCAATCGAAAATTCAAAGTTCATCTGGATGGTTATAACTTCCTGCCGCACTTCCAGGATACGACTAAAGCCGGACCACGAAAAGAGTTTATCTATAGCTCTGATACCGGCGATATCGTCGCGATCAGGGATGGTGATTATAAAATGGTTTTCAGAGAGCAGCGTGCACATGGTATTGAAGTATGGCAAGACCCCTGGGTTACATTAAGAGCACCTAAAATTTTCAATTTAAAAATGGACCCACTGGAGCGTATGGACCATGATGGTGCAGGTTATGCACAGTGGTGGGGGGAGCATATGTTCCTGATGGCGCCAGCGATGACGGCAGTGGGTGAGTTCAAAGCAACATTTAAGGATTTTCCACAAAGACAGAAACCTGGAAGTTTCGTTCCTTAATATAATATCATTCAAATTTTTAAGTTATCACTGGCCGCTATTGCGGCCAGTGATGTTTAAATAAGGTATTAAATGTCGGCATAATATTTTAATAGTAAAGGCTTCTTCTATGTCAGCTACACTCGATGCAATTAATCAGTTAAAACAGCAAATGCAATTATCAGTACTTGGCCAACAACATGTAGTCGATAGCCTTATCATAACTATGTTAGCCAATGGCAATGTATTATTAGAGGGTTTACCCGGCACAGCAAAAACACGCTCTATAAAAACCATGGCACAGGTACTTGAAGCAGATCTAGGTCGTATTCAGTTCACCGCTGATCTTTTGCCTTCAGATGTAACCGGAACTGAGATATTTCAGGAAGTGGATGGCAAACAATTACTCACATTTCAACAGGGCCCTGTTTTTAATAATCTGGTGTTAGCGGATGAAATAAATCGAGCGCCAGCGAAAGTTCAAGGCGCCTTACTGGAAGCAATGGAAGAACGTCAGGTGACCGTGGCTGGCCATACTCATAAATTACCCGAATTATTTATGGTATTGGCGACACAAAATCCAATTGAACAAGAGGGAACCTATCCGCTACCGGAAGCTCAAATGGATCGCTTCCTGATGAAAATTAATATCGATTACCCTGATGATGAAACCGAATTATCTATTATTCGTTTGGTTCGAGGTGAAGAGCAGCAACAATCAGTTGAACAAATAAAAGTTCAACAGCAGGCAATTTTCACTGCTCGTAAAGAAATTCATGAATTACATGTCTCAGAAAATGTAGAGCAATACATTGTAGCTCTGGTTATGGCGACACGAAAACCAGAGCGTTACGAAAGCGAATTACAGAACTGGATTGAAGTCGGCTCCAGTCCACGAGCCTCAATTGCACTTGATAAATGCAGTCGCGCTTACGCCTGGCTACAGGGTAAAGACTTTGTAGACCCTGATGATGTACGCAGTGTTATACATTCTGTATTGCGTCACCGATTGATACTCAGTTATGAAGCGAGTGCAGAAGGTATCAGTTCAGATCAGGTTATAGATGAGCTAGTTAAACAAGTAGCGGTTGTTTAATCTTATTCAGGTGATCATTTCCAAGAGTGACTCTGCATTATGAAAAATAAATCCAAAACTAATTCTTACACAGAAGATTCTGGTATTTACATCAGCCTTAAAGAATTAGTAGCCTTTCAACATCAGGCATCCGGTTTTAGTTTTCTACCCAGACAACCTGTCCACAGTATTTTATCGGGGCGACACACCTCACGTTTACGCGGTCGTGGACTTAACTTTGAAGAACTGCGTCATTACCGATCTGGCGATGATATTCGCACTCTAGACTGGAAGGTCACTAATCGTACAGGCAAACCCCATGTAAGAGTTTATACAGAAGAACGGGAGAGACCGGTTTTATTATTAGTCGATCAGCGTATAAGTATGTTTTTTGGCAGTCAGTTAAAAATGAAATCTGTCATCGCAGCTGAATTAGCCGCGCTTTCTGCATGGCGTGTATTATCAGCAGGTGATCGTGTAGGCGCATTAGTTTTCAATGATACCGATATAATTGAAGTTCGCCCTCAGAGAAGCCGAAAAACTGTTTTACACATTTTAAATAATGTTCTGAAATTCAACCATGAACTAAAAGCTAATTACGCTGGCACGCAAAATGACGCTCAATTAAACATTGTACTTAAAGAGGCCCAGCGCCTAAGTGGGCACGATAATCTAGTTGTTATTATTAGTGATATGAATGGCTGGAATGAAGAGACCATTAAACGTGTAAAAAACCTTGCACGACATAATGATGTAATGGCTTCGCTTGTTTTTGACCCTTTAGAAAAAACGTTACCTGACAAAAGTAAACTTGTACTTAGCGATGGTGACATGCAGATACAGCTTGATTCAGCTAAAGCAGGTTTAAGCAATCAATATACAGAGCATTTTGAAAGTGTTGTCGATCATATGCAGCAAGAGTTAAACAAACATGGTATCCCGGTTATACCCATGAACACAACTGAAGGCGTATTGAACCAGGTTAGAAAAGCAATAGGTGAACGCTCAGGAAAGAAAAAATCATGAGCATAGAGAACACTGAAACATTTGGTAACTACTTAATTCATGGCATTGATGAAATCAACTTACCTGATGCAATCTCAATGTGGCCATCTGCACCGGGCTGGAAATTAATAAGTACTATCATTTTATTCTGGGTTTTATATAGCGCTGTAAACTGGATTAAGTACATATGGCGAAATCGTTATCGTCGAGAGGTATTGCGCCAATTCAACTTGATTCAGAAACAGTCTGGAAATAATTATAACTCAGTCATTTCTGCATTGCCCCATTACCTTAAAGTCACCGCCTTACAAGCATACCCACGTCATGATGTGGCTAACTTAAGTGGAAACAAATGGTTAGCATTCCTGGACTCACATTATTCAGGCCCACCATTTTCCAAGGGTGTCGGAGAAAAGTTGTTATCTATCGCTTACTTACCTAAAGATCGCTGGCAAATTACTGAGTCTGAAAGCAAAGCTTTAATAAACATGTCAAAACAATGGATTAAAAAGCATAAAGAAGTGACTGATGTTTGAGTTTGCTAACCCCTGGATTTTTTTAGCCTTACCTCTGCCGTTACTGGTACGTTGGTTAGCACCAGCCTATCAGGAAAGTCAGGACTCTATACGAGTACCTTTTTTTCAACGCCTTGTTGAACTGACAGGACAGAAACCAAATAAAGGCGCTGTTATATTACAACGTGTGTTTTTTCAAAAACTATGGGTTCCAATTACCTGGATGTTACTCGTAACAGCATTAGCAAAACCATTGTGGCTAGGTGAACCGATTGAGCAAACAAAATCTGCACGAGATTTAATGGTTGCGGTTGATTTATCTGGCTCAATGGAAATTACCGACTTTAAAGCCATTGATGGTAAAGAAATATCTCGATTAGCTGCGGTAAAAGTGGTGCTTACTGAATTTGCAGAGCAACGTGAACATGACCGACTAGGTTTAATTGTGTTTGGTGATTCACCTTATTTACAGGTACCTTTTACTGAAGATCACCGCACCTGGTTAACATTACTCGATGAGACTGAAATTGCCATGGCAGGGCAGAGCACCATGTTTGGTGATGCAATAGGTTTAGCCATCAAACTATTCGAGGGCAGCGAAACAAAAAATCGTGTTTTAATTATGTTAACCGACGGTAATGATACAGGGAGTAAGGTTCCCCCAGTTGAAGCGGCTAAAGTTGCAGAAAGTAAAGACGTTACCATTTATACCATTGCGATTGGAAACCCTGAAACAGCAGGTGAAGAGGCACTTGATTTAGAAGTCATGCAATCAATCGCAGATATCACTGATGGAGGTGCATATCAGGCACTCGACAGAGATCAACTGCAAAAGATCTATAAGGATATTGCGAAACTTGAACCCGAAGAACATGAGACATTAAGCTTTCGCCCCAAGCATAGCCTGCACCATTATCTTCTTAGCATTATTTTAGTCGGTTACATTTTATTTTTTACTTTGATGACAGTACAGGCAAAACGTCGAAGTATCGCAGTAATAAAGGTGCAAGACCATGCTTGAATGGTTGCATGAACTACCTCTAATACTTAATCTACAACAGCTAGCACACTTCCACCTATTGCGTCCATGGTGGTTGTTAGCACTAATTCCTTTATTCTGGGTTTTTAAATATTTATGGGCCACGCAAAATCCAATAGGTAAATGGCGTGATGTCATATCCCCTCACTTATTAAAAGTGATGCTGGTTCGACATGGTCGAGCAAGTTGGTTCAATCCCCTGAGCATTAGCATGCTTGTTGTTATCTTGTGCGTGATCGCTTTATCTGGCCCAACATGGAAACAACAGCCATCTCCTTTCTCCGAAGACATAGCCACTCTTGTTATCGCACTCGATGTTTCATCGTCAATGCAACAAAGTGATATTCAACCATCACGATTAGAACGTGCCAAGCAAAAAGTTCAAGATTTATTAAAACTAAGGCCTGGAGGCCAGGTGGGCTTGATTGTTTACGCAGGCTCAGCGCACAGCGTGATTCCTCTTACCAATGATGCAGATGTAATTAATAATTTTCTCAATGCCATCGTTACAGATATGATGCCGCGCAAAGGTAAATTTCCTGAAAAGGTTCTGCCTATAGCTGAAACAATGTTAAAAACCTCATCCGTTCCAGGTACGTTATTAATTATCGGTGATGGTGTTGGTGAAAAATCCAGCGAAATATTTTCTGAATACTTTTCTTCGAAACAACATCAATTATTGGTATTAGGTATTGGCAGAGAAACTCAGGACAATGAAAATACTGATTCATTTCTTCCGCTTGAGAAAGCCGCACTTAAAAAACTTGCAACTAATAGTAACGGTTACTATAAATCACTAACAGTCGATAAGACCGATATCATAAGTATAAATCGCAAAATAGATAATTATTTTGTAATCGTTGAAGATGGCAGCAGACCATGGCTCGATGCAGGGTATTATCTGTTATTTCCCATTGCTTTAGTTATGTTGCTGTGGTTTCGTAAAGGCTGGACTTTACATTGGTGTATTACCTTAATACTCATTTCTAATTTAATGCTGCCATCACCGGCAATGGCAGATAGCGGCGTAAATTTAGGCACTAAGTTTATGAGCTTGTGGTTAACACCGGATCAACAGGGAAGGTACTACATGTCAAAGGGTAACTACAAAAAAGCAGCAACACGATTTGAAAATATAGCCTGGCGAGGCATTGCTTATTACCGAGCCGAAAATTTTAAAGCAGCAGAAGAAATGTTTTCTCGCATAGAAACTACTGACGGTTATTTTAATATGGCAAACGCAATGGCGCACGGCCGTCATTATGTTTTGGCAGTGAAGACTTATAATAAAGTACTCAAACTGGAACCCATGCATGCCTCAGCAAAAAATAACAGAGATAAGATACAGGCAATTATTGATCAGATTAATTTATTAAGTGCAAGCCAGAAAGCTGAGAACAGTGACTCATCAAAAGAGATGGGGAAAGATGACCCACAAACTGCAGACGGAGCAGAGCGGCAGGATTTTATCGAGCGAGAAGTTGAACAACTAACAGCCGAGCAAATACTATTAGATGAGCAGGTTAATGATCTCTGGATGAAACAGGTACAAAAAGACCCATCACGTTTTTTGAGCACTAAGTTTCACATGCAATTACAGCGCGAGGAAAAAAATGCCATGCCTTAAACCATATTATCTAGCTGTTATTTACACATTATTCATTATGTTTAGTTATAACGCTTATGCTGTGACATTACAGGAACTTTATGAAACTGACCAACTTAGAATAAAAGTTTGGATCGAACCTGAAGTAGAGATTATTGCCAAACAGCAAGTTAATTTGCAAATAGAAGTCGCAACCAATAAACGCTTTAGTGCGGGCACACAGATAGGTCGCTTTGAAATAAAAGATGCAATTGTAATGCAGCGTGAAAAATTTGCTATAAATTCTGTACGTCAAGAGGGCGTAACAAACTGGACCGTACAACAATGGAGTCTGGTTGTTTATCCTCAGCGTGATGGTGAGTTTAATGTACCCGCTGTTCCATTACGGTTATCAATAGCCACAGATAATCTCAACTCAATCGTTGGAAAAGTCTCAACCCAGGCATTTTCTTTTAATACAAAAATACCTGACGAAGCCAAGAATAAAAACAAATGGGTTGCAACAAATCGATTTGAAATTGAAGAAAGCTTTAATAAAACACCGGAAGACCTTGCACCAGGTGATGCACTTATACGAACCATCAGAATCACTGCCGATAATTTACCTGCAATGATGTTACCCAAAGTATCACTGGATACAGTTCAGGGGATATCTGTCTATGCTAAACCACCTCAATTAAATGACAAAGTTAATCGCGGCGATTATTTTGCTGAACGCATAGAAACGATTACTTATATATTCGAAAGAAAAGGGGATTACCAGTTACCAAAACAAGTTTTTTACTGGTGGAACCTGGATTCTCAATCATTTGAAACGATTGAACTGGAAGAACGCACCTTATCAATTAGTGGCTCATCAATGAATGTGTTTGAAGGAGATTTGCCAAATACCATAAATACTGATGAACTAATCTCCCTAATTACAAAAGTAATCATTATTCTAATGATTCTACTGGGATTGTGGCTAGTCATTAAAAAACACAGAGTACAAGCTGAACAGTTCACAACTATAAAACCTGAACAACCATCAGAAGCTGAGTTACGTAAAGAGTTTAATCAGGCTTGCTCACAGAATGATATGGAGTCGGCCATTAGATTACTATATCAATGGTTAGATTTTTATGCTGACTCTAATTATAAAGGCTCTATACACCAAAGCCTACAAAAACTAGATCAAATAGAATTAACGAATGAATTTAAAAGTATAATGCAGTCTATTTATGCTGAAACCAAAAACAACAATATAGACCTCAAATTTTTTGCTGATCAATTTATAAGCAAATTAGATCTAAATAAATCTAAATCCATATTAAGTTTACTTAGAGTTGATTTAAAACTAAATTAACGTCTAACCATATTGGAGATTTATTATGACTTATGTTGTTACTGAAAACTGCATTCGTTGTAAATACACTGATTGCGTAGATGTATGTCCCGTTGATGCATTTCACGAGGGAACCAATTTTCTTGTGATTGATCCTGATGATTGTATTGATTGTGATCTTTGCGTAGTTGAGTGTCCGGCAGATGCCATCTTTGCTGAGGATGATTTACCGCTTGATCAGGAAAAATTCATCGATATTAATGCCGAACTAGCGAAACAATTCCCAATACTTTCCATGAAAAAAGAGCCGCTACCAGATGCAGAAGAGTGGAATGGTGTTGAAGAGAAGTTACAGTACCTGAAACGCTGAGAACAGGTTCAGGTATTAAACCACATATATTCTATTTAACATAATATACATTATGCACACATATTAATTAATACTGGCCATTAATCACTGTATACTAATGGTCGACAACAGTAAGCGCTAAAGCTTTTTTCAATAAGCACTAAACATTTGCAATAGACACTAAACAAGTTAACCAGAACAAAAATTATCAAATGTCTTTACACCTTGGCATGACTGTAATATATGAATATCTACCACTTAAGAATTATTAGGATTAAATAAAATGCACTGTGTAAAAGTAACACTAACTCTGTAAACTAGTTATACAAGAATTCTACATATAAAAGGACTTGGATGGACTTACTTAAATGGCTGTTGCATTGGTGGGCATGTAATAGAACCATATGAGCAGTACACACAACAATCACCTGGCTTCGGTTTTAATAAGTTATGACACTTCACGCACTCATAAAACCATTGGCAATAATCTGTTGGCATGTGCTCAATTTTCTTGAAACCACATTCTGGACAAGTTAATTCTGACTCTAGCTGTATATCACTCATGGATGTCACTTAATTAAGAAGTTCCAATGTAAGATTGTACATTGAATATAAAACTATTCATTACATTTACAAGATCAATGTTTCATAGATGAATATAAAGCTTTGATTCAATAGTCTTAAATCGTACATAATTACTCATCCAAGTAAGGCAATGAGTACCCACATGAAAACGTTTGCTACCCCTAAGTAGATAGATTTACTTATCTCTGAATGGCAGTTAGATTCCATTCGCATAAGTACTAAATTGATAATAGACATATGCCTGTAACTTATGGAGCTGAATCATGTTTAATCAAGAACCCAAATGTTTCGTTAAATACCTTGATAAAAATAGACCAGATACTGCTTATATGAAAATATCAGTTGCCCTTGCTCAAGCTAAAAAAGATAAAGATCAACATGGATGTAACTTTGAATTAATCGAGGCCTACATAATTCATGATGATATACCTCAGGTACTAAGAACCATAGCTCGATTTACTGATACTGAAGGACTCTCACTTGTTAAGCATGATGTTGAGTTTGAATTATTCTTAAAATCCTTGAACCTGGACATTCCAAAAAGTCCATGTCATGAGTATCTGCAACTACAAAATATCAAATTTCTCTCAAAGCAGTAAAAAGTTACATAAAAGCGCAATAATCCGTTAAAATAACATTATTACGGATTATAATTTCTCCCTATTTCGAGGTTTTTATGGCTAAATCTGGTCAGGCTCGTGTACTCTCTAGTAAGCAGCGGCAGCATTTATTTGAAGTGATCAGAAACCATCGTCACTCTGAGAAGAACACTGCGATCATGAATATCAGTTTTAAGCTCGGATTACGAGCCCAGGAGATCGCACTGCTCCAGGTAAAGGAAGTTGCCAGGTTAAACAAGGTTGGTACGGATTTTAAACTACTGGAGATTATGAGTCTCCCAGCAGCATATACTAAAGGTGCAGATGCCTTGAAACGCTCTAAAAGTCACTATCAGCGAAAATCTATCAGCTTCGATATAGATAGTTTCAATAAAGTTGTAAAACAAATCGAAATTTTGGCCAAATCTGGTGCAGATATCAGTCCAGAAGACTTTTATCCATCTGTGAAAAAGCATAAGGGAAAATCACGGGATCTTCCAATGGTTGATTCTGGCCTGCGTAAGTCTCTTATTGAATATCTAAATCTACGCCTTGGTAAAGGTGAAAAGCTTAAGCCCTCCTCCCCTCTTTTTATTACTCAGAAAGACGGCCCCTACTCACCCAATACATTACAGGAGCATATGGCTTTGATTCTGCGAGACTGGGCTGGTATCGAAAAAGCAAGTTCACACAGTGGCCGTAGATCATTGATTACAAATGTTATTCATAAACAGAAAAAGTCAGTGAAAATTGCACAAAAGATTGCTGGTCATGTTAATCCATCAACTACGCTTATCTATGAAGAACCACCAGAAGAAGCACTTGAAGACGCACTAAAAGATTTATAATAAGCGACAGCTTACAATCATTTGAAGACGTTCGTCACCTGGGTATCACATCAAAAAGCAGACATTCAACGCCTAGTTAAGGGGCGCATGCTGTTTTTACGTTGATGTTTAGATTGTTGTTATGCACTAATCTAAACAACATATTCTTCCCGCTTCGACTGATCATCACTCATCATAATCAATCCTTCAATGCGTTGTAACGGCTGACTCGCATTTAACTGATATATGTTGACATTTAATTCGGGAATGAATTCCAGCTCAACACGCTCTCCAGTTGCAAGAGCTCTGAAGAAGAATCCAAAAGATGAGGCATTTATTGAATCAACTAGCATTAGTGGATCTGATGACGGGATAAGCAGTTCAAATTGTTTGGTGAGCCTTGATTTTATTACCTCGGATTTTTTCTTTGCATCATTGGAGTTAACCGCCTCTATATATAACGGAATTTGAAGAGAAATTTGACCCTGCTTATAAATATGAATTAAATAGAAGTATCTATGCATAATGCTCATCCTGTAGGTGCATAACGCCTAGTAAGGGGTAAGTAACCCAGTAGGCTAGTTGTTTGAAATAGTGTTTGGTAGTGTAAGTTAAAAGAACCATAGAAGATAAGGGTTATTTGTCCCGCTTGACCTTTCTGTTAGGCATTTTTTGCACTAATAATAAATAGGATTGAAAGCATTAACACTACAAAGTTAGTCATAATGACTATAATTTGCCAGCTTTGAAAATTATTCATTCTTGTGCCTTAGTGTAATTGAACGTTTTTTAAATAATTAAATTACCTAGAACCAGATAATTTATTCATTTTTTCCCATGCTATATATATCTCATCTCGCCAGTGGGATTGTACAAATGCCAATACGGCATATATTTGTTCATAATTCAGCTTATTTTTGAAACCAGGCATCGTACCTCCTTTGCGTTTTCCTCCCTTTTGTATAGTACGTCTTAAATCATGTAGAGAGTGATGCCAAGTATGAGCAGTACCATTCAATGGTGGCGCTGGATATTGACTCTTTTCATTTTTATATCTCCACTTGTCAGCTCCAGAAGCATCAGATTTATGACATGAAGCACAGTGCTTTTGATAGAGTTTATTCCCAATTTCAACTTGATCACTTGAGTACCAACGTTTAATCGTTGATTTAACTTTATTTTTATATGGCGCATTGTTTTTAAGTACTGATGGTGAATCTGATTCTGCATATGCAGGTATTGATAAAAAAATACATATCAATAATGTTAGAATAGTTATAGAGCTCATTTTGTTATCTCCATTTATGTTTTTTTTGAAATTGATTACTGGATCTACCGAAATTTAAAACAGAATTATCAGGGATCAAATAACCTTTAGTTATAGCATTAGATTTATCTATCGCAATACTTAATATAACCTTGAAATACAACATATTTGACTACCGCATCTTTTCTAACAAGGATTAGACTCTTAAAAGATACATAACCAGAAATTATTTTATACAAAACTATTATCATGCAATATATTTTTGCATCTAGATTTAGCTATTAATTATTGATAGAAACCCAAGGGTCAGGGAGTAATGTTAAACTCGGGGTGGGCGATATATTTCTGAATATAGGGGTATGATTATAGAATCTTTGTAAGGATGAATGTTATTTAGTGAAGAAAAAGAAATATTAAATTGTTGCGTAGTATAGATTATAGCCGAAAACGAATAGCACTCTCCATTCTCACATGTATGATCACCGTGGCAACCATGTTTTTTGCAATGTTCACAATCCGTACTCTTACTATCAGAAGAAATCATACTTTTAGCTTGCATAGAATACATTAAAGACTTCATCATACCATTGGATGAATCAGAAATTGCATAGGCAATAGAACTCTGTAACGATGTAAACATCATTACAAATAGCATGACATAACGTATTATATTGTAAAGACTACTATGCATTGAATATTAAAAACGCCTGTAATTATACGATCTATAAATACAAAATTATAGTAACTACATCATATATAGCTAATAATATAACTTTGTAACCATTCATATTATGACATGTGAAGCAGAAAACACAATAGATACTCCACTGCATTCAATCTTTTGAACATAAGTTTATATTAAATAAATATATTACTAAATGAAGTAAACAACGACTTTGTATAAACAGTCGTTGTTTACATATAAATTACAGAAATTAATGATTTAATATACTTTTTTGTAATTTAAAGATAACGTATTATCGTTTAATGCGAATGATCATCATGCGAATCTTTTTCAACCTTAATTTGAGGTATTTTAGATTCTACACTTCCATGCGCTTCTATCGTTGAGTGATCATGATCATGCCCATCGCCTTGAGTACCATTAATCTTTGGCATCGACATCACACCCAAACCATAACGGTATACAACCTCTCCACCTCTCCATGCGGTAGAAGACAATAAAATCATACCTACAAATAAACCAACTATTGTTAATTTAGCAACACTCTGTTTATTTACGTAATTAATTATTGTTACTATCACAATAGCAAAAAATACAAGTGCTGTGACTATTGCCCAATTTCTATGGTCAGTCATAGCAAGATGTGACGGCTCATCATGTAAAACCGTGTTATAGGCATACAGACCGGTAATTACAGTTGCAATAGTAAATATCATACCTATCCATAGGTTCCAACGTGCAACGATAAGACATTGATTTTTATTATCAGATTCTTTCATTATTAAACTTATTAAGTAGAGTCCTCCAGATAAAAACAACAATGAAAATGTAAAGTGTACAAAAATTGGGTGCCAATTTGGAATTATTTCCATAATTTATCTCTTTTTTAATTAATAGCGAAGATTAGTGTGAATAATGAATTACATTTAATTACGACTGATCCACTCATTATAAGTACCTTCAGACCAGTTCGACTGAACCCATGCCAATACGGAATTTATTTCTTCACTGTTCAATTTATCACTAAACCCAGGCATTGTTCCTCCATTCTTGACTCCGCCTTCACTAACAGTACGTTTAAGCGTCTCAAAATCATGATGCCAGGCATGACCTGATCCATTCAATGGTGGTGCTGGGTAATTACCATCACTACCAACTTTTCTCCAATTGTTCATACCTGCAGCATTAGCTTGATGGCATTCAATACAATGTTTTACATATATCAGAGCTCCATTCATAACCATATGCTCATTATACCAACGCATTACTCTTGGTTTTTTACTATGTGATATTGAATTCCCTGTGTGTCCTGCACCCGCGTATACAGGTGTGATGAAAATAAAACTTAATATATATACAAATAAATATGACTTTTTCATTAATTTTTCCTAATTAATCGATTGGTGTATATGAATACCAACAAAATATATAAAACTACTATTTAACTGTTGTGGACAAATTTAATAGCAGGATTGACATTTAATAAAACGTAGCATCTAGGAATTTTAGTTTACTACCCGCTAAGTATTAATGAGCAAAAACTGTTTTGTTCATTAAATATTAAACATCTGATTTAAATGTAGCTTGTATGAAGTTATTGTTTAGGAGGTCGATATAAAGAAGATAAGGGTGAGATGACTAGTCCCTCCTTATTTATATTTGGCTTGTTCTTTGCCATTACTATATTTTTTGACTTAAATTTATGTAATATAATTGCTGCAGTTGAAGAGCACTGCCCGTTATTACACTGATGTTTTTCATGGCAATTATGCTGTTTGCAATGCTCACAAGAAGGTAATTCATTTATTTTTATGCTAATTAAGGTTGTTTTGATCGGCTTATTGATAGAACTTGTTGAGTCTTCTGATAAGTTAATTTTTGTAGTTGCCAGTAAACTCTGAAACGGCACATATATTAGTGACATTACCAGAAGTTTTATTAAGGTTTTCTTAAGAGATCTGCGCATTTACTCAATCTAATCAAAAAATTTCAAAAATTAAGAACATACGACATCTCAGTGGACTACTAAGTTCAATTTTATTTACGCTAAAACATAATTAAACAAACTAAAACATATTAATCCTAATATTATATAATTAACCATTAATAATTTTACGATATGTGACTTTTAACACATATTATTAATGATGAATATCACATAATCTATGCCAGTTTTAACTTATTAATTTGAAGCTGTCGGAGACAAAACTGAATATTTTTAAATATTATATTGCAGCATGTCTAATATTTTCTTTAAATTTAGCTGCGGCAAGTAATTGCCAAACTGCAAATGATATAAATATTACTAAGTCAGAAATTAGTAGTAATGAACTCCCATGCCACAATAATATAGAAGAAGACCCTAAACTAAGTTCTAATTCATCTGCTTGTAATAACCTTTGTTGCGAAGCTGGTTGTTCTCATTGTGATATGTCGTCTGTTAATACATATGTAAATATAAACTTAAACGCAGTTAACTACGATTTTCCATCAAATAAAAACAACCTACTCTATTACCAACAGAATTATTCATTCAATAATGAAAAACCCATAACTCCACCTCCTATATCTTAGTCTCTTAAGCATTAAATAAAATAATTCTTGGTGTGTCACCTGTTGTTTATTTTTCATAGCAACATGGGGTATGTACGTGCGCGCCGAATATAATTCAAAATATAATAAAGTGAATTAATTATGAAAAGAAGAGACTTTCTTAAGTTAAGCACCGCTGGTTTAACCAGTGCTGCGACTGCAAGTATTGGCTTACTAAGCTGGACGCCAAGAGCTTATGCTCAAACAATTTCAAAAACGCTATATATTACTGAAGATTATATCGCTATGCCTGATGGGACTGATGTATATTTTAAAGGCTTCAGTAGTTCAGCATCAAAATTAAATGTACCTGGAGAATCATTGATTGTTCAGGAAGGTGATTCTGTTGTAGTAACTATTATCAATACACTAACTACTAATCATAGCTTTGTTATTGACGGCATTGTAGACAGTGGAGTTATCGACGGCGGACAAACTGTAAAAGTGACATTTACTGCTAATAGTGTTGGGACACACATGTATTACGATAAGC
>Ga0316205_10003306_pt1 | contig 15450 bp, 21 predicted proteins | sample 3monthpyrite_MG_FD_204941 | JGI IMG/M metagenome (GOLD analysis project Ga0316205, IMG submission 204941) | Microbial mat bacterial communities from mineral coupon in-situ incubated in ocean water Damariscotta River, Maine, United States -... | ecosystem: Environmental > Aquatic > Marine >... | reverse complement strand
AAACCACTGAAGAAGTGGCGACTGAGGAAGAAGAAACGCCTGAAACTGAAACGGTAGAAGAAGAAGGGGAAGCGCCTACGGCTCCCGAAGATGACGCTAAGACGGAAGACAAAGCGCCCGAAACTATAGCTATGAGTGCCTTTATGGGCTTAAAGCGTGAAAACCAGGAATTGAAGCAGCAGAACAATGCTTTAAAACAGCCTGAAAATAAAGAAGACGTTGACATATTTGAAGACCCTGAAAAGTTTAAAAATAATGTTATCACCGAAGCTCAACAAATAGCATTAAATAGCCGTTTTGAAACGTCTGAAATGATCATGCAAGACAAGCATGATGACTATGACGCAAAGGCCGTAAAATTTGAGCAGATGGTTGAAAAAGACCCTTCTTTGTATAACCAGTTAGTAACCAAGCGAAACCCTGCAAAGTTCATTTATGACACTGTTGTTAAAACTGAAAAACTTTCCAAAGTGGACAACATTGATGCTTATGAATCGGAAATTGCAGAGCTAAAAGCAAAACTGGCAGAGGTTGAAAAAGGCAATAAACCTGTTGAAGAAGTTCCGCCCTCAATGGTGGATGTGCGATCTGATCTAGCCCCGAAAGTGGAAGATCAAGTCGACTCTCTCGATGCAATTTTAAACGGGTAATTATAGGGCTTTGTCGTGAGACACCCCTCGACTGTCGCGAGACAGCCAGATTCCCCACAGATGGAGGCCCAAAATGGCTGAAACTACAGTAAGTACAGCAAACCGCGTTAAACAGTGGGATGCAAAAGCACACGCAGCGTATGTTCGCTCTAACCGATATAAGCGTTATATGGGCACAGACGAAAACGCAATTATTCAACTTAAAGAAAACCTGACTAAGCAGAAAGGTGACGCGATCACCATCCCTTTAGTGGGTGCGCTTGATGACTCGGGCGGTGCTAATGATGGTTCAACTTCATTAGTTGGTAACGAAAAAGCATTACCTAATGATGGTCATCAAATCACAGTTGCTGTGACTCGTGATGCGGTTGTTGTTAATGTTGAAGAAGAGCAGGCAAGCCCTATTGATATTCGTAACGCGGCTAAAATGTCTTTGAAAAATCTTCAAATGCGTTATTTGCGTAACGATATTGAAACGGCTTTACATTCAATCAACGGCCTAGCTTATAGTGCGGCTTCTGAAGCTCAAAAAGATGCCTGGTTAGTAGATAATGCTGATCGTGTTCTTTTCGGTTCGGCGGTAGCCAATGGCGTTTCTAATGATCACTCTGTTGCTCTTGCTTTAGTTGATTCAACTAATGACACGTTAACTCGTGGCGTTGTTTCTCTTGCAAAGCGTATCGCTCAAACTTCAAGCACTGTTAACGGTGAAGGCTTCCGCCCTCATGTTTTCAATGAAGACGAAGAAACGTTTGTAATGTTTGTGCCTTCTCTGGCTTTCCGTGATTTTCGCGCTGATCTTGTGTCAGGTGGTGAGCTGAAAGACGCTGAAGTTCGCGGTCAAAAGAATCCTTTATTCTCTGGCCCAACTTCTCTTTTCTGGGATGGTGTAATTGTTCGAGAAATGCCAAGTCTTGGCGTTCTATCTGGTGTTGGTGCGGCGGCAATCGATGTTGCGCCTTGCTTCTTATGTGGCGCTCAAGCATTAGGTATTGCATGGGCTAAACGCACTAAGTCAACAATTGCAAAAGAAGATGACTACGAGTTTAAGAAAGGCGTGGGTTTCTTTGAAATGCGTGGTGTTGAGAAGCTTCAATACGGTCAAAGCGGTTCAGATGCTAAAGATTGGGGCGTAGCAACTGTTTACGTTTCTGGCGTAGCAGACGCTTAAACTTTCCTCTAACTTGGGAGGGCTTCGGCTCTCCCTTCTTTTTAGGTGATACATGAATTTTAAATACACTGGCGACATTAAAAATTTAACAATGTTTGGTTATGACTTTTCGAGTGGGTTTGCTGAAGTTGATAACGAGCATTTACAGGAAAAGCTTAAAAACATTCCTGAGTTTGAAGAAATAAACGACATTGAGGGTGAAGTTGTAAAGCTTACCGCAAATGATTTAAAGGCTTTGTTAGATAAGCAGGGCATAGCTTACAAAGTAAACGACAGTAAAAAAGTCCTTCAATCACTTTTAGATGAAGCTGATGACGAAAACACAACTGATTAAAAAAGTCTTACAAAAACTCAAGGTCTTGGAAATGGGGGAGACTCCTGATTCAGATCAAACGGCTACGGTTGGTGACGAATATGACGCGGCCTATCAAGAGCTTAAAAATGATGAGGTTGTTACATGGACAGCAGCGGGAGAAATTCCGACTTTGCAGGCTACACAGATGGTTATTTTTGTCGCTTCTCGATTAGTTGATGAATTCTCTGTGCCTGAGTTACGCGCACAGCGTTTAATTCAGCAGGGTTCAATTGCTCAAGATCGTTTATATGAATTAAATTCTGTCCCGTATGAATCAACTGAAGAACCTGTAAGTTACTAATGAGACCTTTACCTTTTTCTATAGGCCAAGCTTTAGGGCGTAGCGTTGATGTATCAAGTCAGGAGTGTGAAAACTTATTTCCTGTTGCTGGTGGCGATAAAGGTCAGGTAACTTTATACGGTACGCCAGGCACAGAGTTATTTTCCACGTTTGGCTCAAATCCGGTTCGAGGTTGGAGACAGGTAGGTGATTATGTTTACTTTGTTTCGAGAGATACATTCTATCGTATGTCGAATAATGGAACGCTTGTCAGTAAGGGAACAGTTAACACCACCGGAGGCAATGTTGTACTGTCTGATAACGGGGATTATGACGGCTCTATTGCTGATGAAATTATAATTGTTGATGGTACTGACGGTTATATCTTTAATATTACGGCTGATACGTTAACGGCCTTAACTAGAACCGGTGACAGCGCTGGTTTTCCAGTTTGTGAATGGGTTGTATTTTTAAATGGTCGATTTATTGCGGGTGAAGCAGGGACAGGGCGCATATTTTGGAGTTCTCTATATGAGGGAACCAAATGGGATGCGTTAGCCTTTGCAACAGCTGAGAAAAACCCTGATGATATTTCGATGGGCAAAGAAATCAACGGCCTTTTATGGTTGTTTGGTGAAAAATATATCGAGGTTTGGGGCGTTACGACTAGCGCAGATTTGCCATTTTCCCCGATTGGTGGCGCGGGTGGCTCGGTTGGTTTAGCGGCAAAATGGAGTGTAGCAAAGCGAGGTCAAGCACTGAGATTTATAGGAACGGATGAAGACGGGAATTTGTCCTTTTATGAAACACAAGGCTATCAATTAGCAGACGCTTCAGATACTTGGTTAGATTACCAGTTGAATCAATTAACAGATTATGCAGACGCAACCGCTTTTAGTTATTCGCTGGAAGGGCACACTTTTTATTATATTTCCTTTGAAACTGACTTAGTGACTTATGGTGTAGGCGCTAATAATTTATGGTTTAAAGTGTCAACAAACAAATCAAGACATATCGGCAAATTTCACGTTTATTTCAATAAAAAGCATTTAGTGTCAGATTATTCGACAGGTAAAATCTACGAGTTAAAAAGCGATGCTTACACAGATAACGGGGCAAAAATTCAGCGCATAGCAACAGGCCAGCACATACACGGCGATCAAGCTATGATGTTTATAAATGCCTTGCAGGTCGAATTTGAAGGCGGCACAGCACTTACAAGCGGTCAAGGCTCTGACCCTGTGGCTTATTTAGATTTAAGCAAAGACGGTGGCCATACTTACGGTAATAAAAAAGCTAAAAATCTCGGCAAGCAAGGTAAATATAATACTCGTGCAATTTGGCGCGGTTTAGGTCAGTGCCGTGATTTAGTGCCACGACTAACAATAGATGAGCCTATAAAAATAGTTATCATGGGTTTATGGTCTGATATTGAGGCTGACGTATGAAGCAGTTGATTTCTGATAATGTAAATCTTAATGACCCGCTAGTGTTTGCAAATTGGGTTAAGGATTTGCAAGCGGCTTTAACTGTTGAGGATTGGCATGAAGTTGGGGCGGCAAATGAGCCCGCTTTTAGCACTAATTGGGCTAACTCAGCCTCGCAAGAAACAGCGGCTTTTAGAAAGGTAAATAATCAGATTTTTATAAAAGGGAGATGTAGTAAATCTGTTAATGGCACAAATCCAGATACCATTTTTACATTACCAGAGAGCTATAGACCTAATAACATTGTTTTGTGTAGGTTTGTTTATAGTCCCTGGACGACAGGTAGCTGTGGGTTATTGCATATTAACAGCACTGGAGACATTCAGGTGTATGCGGTCGGTTTAACTTCGGGGTTTGAAGTTGGAATTAATACGAGTTTTTATTTAGATAATTAATGCTTATCGTCGTGATGACGGGGTGAAAATATGGGTGGTTTAAGTAGCGCGTTTGACACGCTTGTTACGGTTGGCACGTTTGGTCTAGTTAATCCAGGGCAAGACGATGCGCTTGACGCACAACTACGATCTAATGACGCACAAACAGCAGAATCAGCGCGTCAATTTGATGCAGAGCAGGCAGCTATTGCTCCGTTTCGCGATGTTGGATTAAGAAACTTTCAGACGCTAGATCAAGAGGCTAATTCTCAAGGTCAAACAGTAGAAGGGCGGCTAGAGCGTATCCGTAGAACGTTCAAGGAGTCCCCTGGCTTTCAGAACAAATTGGAGCTAGGAAAAGACACCATTGAACAGGGCGCGGCCTCTCAAGGCTCTCTATTTAGCGGGAATACAGTTAAAGGCCTGGAGCGATTCAGACAGGACTTAGCAACAGAAGAATTTAATAATCACGCTAATACAGTCAACATGCTTGAAGACAATCGTCTTAATCGAATAGCTAATTTAGCGGGAGCAGGTCAGACCGCTAATAGCCAGATTATTGAGTCAGGTCGAAACAACTCAAACAATATAATTAATGCGGCACAGAATCGCGGTGATATTCTCGCAGCAGACGCAACCAGCGGCGTCAATTCATTCCTTAATTTTGTTAATACGGGCGCCAATGTAGTGGGAGCATTAAAGAAATGATTCGACCAATATCACAACAGCAAATCCAAAATATTAACAATCCAAATGCTCAAGCTTTTGCAGGCTTAAATCAAACGCTTCAGCATGTCGGGCAAGTCAACCGTCAGTCTCGCTTAGATAAGCTTCAAGAAACGGCTTTTAATTCGCAGCAAAAAGCGGCCTCAGTTGAAGCGCTTAAAAATAATGCGCCTGTTGTTCACGCGGGTTTAACTGAGATAGGAAAACTGGCAACAAAAGAAGAACGATTTAAAGCTGCTCAAAGCCTTTTCAAAGACGTGCCAGGAATCTCAGATTTAATCGATGACCCTGAAGATTTTACAGACGAGAGTCTTAGCCGGAATTTGAATTTTACGGGGCAGTTGATTGCAAAAGGAAAGCAAGGGAGAGTTCTTGAAGGTATTGGCGACAATGGTGAAGCAGGATTTTTTACAAGAAACGGCAATACACTAGAGAGAATACAAGGCGCGACACCTAGAGAGAAAAAGCCATTAGTCAATATAGGCGGACAGGAAAAAGAAGAGGACAAAGCTTTTGGTAAGTTTTTAGTTAAAAACTTTGATGATATAAATACAAGAGCTACAGCTTCAACAGATAATATCCAACAGCTAAAACTAGCTAAAAACATTGATGTTTCAACTGGAAAACTGGAACCATTAAAAGCATGGGGTGGCGCGGTTATTCAGGGATTAGGTTTAGACCCTAATAGTTTTGGTTTAAATAATGCGGCTAATGCAGAATCATTTAATGCAATCATGGGCAATGTTTTAGCAACTAAGCTGGCAGCTCAAAAAGGCCCGCAAACAGACCGTGATGCAGATAGAATGATGAAAACTCTTGCAGGCCTGGGTAATACGCCAGAAGCAAAGGAATTTATGCTTAATTCATCTATCGCTATTGAAGAAAGACAGGTTGAGCAGCGTGATTTCCATGCTGCATGGAAGCAAAACACAGGCTCATTTACTGGGGCTGATAAAGCATGGAAGTCTTATATAAACAAAACACCTATCTTTGGTAAAAACCCTAACAGCGGACGCCCTGTATTTTTCAATGAGTTCAAATCTGCAATGGTCGAAGCAAATGACAATATTTCAGACGATCAAATATTAAAGCTATGGAGAACTAAATACCGTGGCAGATAAAATAAACGACCCTTTTGATTTTCAGCCAAAAGCTATAAAGCGTACTAAATTTGAAAAAGAGTCAGGCGCTATCGACCCTTTTGATGTTGCGCCAAATCCTAGACTAACTATGTCTACGCCAGAAGAAAGACGGCAAGACATAGAAAGCAATCCTTCTGCTCGTGAAGTTTTGGGGGTGCCGGAATCTCCGGACTTAGAAACTAGAGCGACAAGAGAGCTTCCTGAATTATCAGGCGGCGGAATAGTTGGCGCTGAAAGTTCTGACATAGCTAAATCCTTAAAAATTTCCCCATTAATTCTAACCTCAACAAAACCTATTGATATTGCTCGTATATTAAAAAGCAATTATCCTGAAATCGGAATCACTAGAGACCCGAAAGGAAATGTAATAGCAAACAATAATAAGACAGGGGTTAAAGCGGTAATTAATAAGCCTGGATTTTCTGTTATGGATGCCTTACAGGGGTTAGGCTTGATTGCTGCTTTCTCTCCTGCTGGCCGAGCCGGTTCTTTGGCAACAACTACCGGCGGAAAAGTCGCTGCTGTTGGTGCTGCTTCTGGTGGAACTGAGTTAGGGCTAGACCTCGCGCGTCAAGCTGGCGGCTCTCAAGATGAGGTGTCGCTATCTAATGTCGACCCTGTGGCCTTGGCGACCGCGACAATTGGCGGCGGCGCTTTTGAAGGCATTGGTCTACAGCTATTAAAGACTTCGAGAGCATTTAAAGCAAAAGGGCTAACTGATGAAATTAAACAAGAATTTAGATCGCAGCTAGAAGCTAACGGCGTTAACCCTAAGGAAATAACTGACGATTTCATGGTTAGATATTTTAATGCAGCGAATGAGGCAGTTGATCAAGTTCCGGCTCAAGCAAAAACGGCGACTGATGAATTTGATATTCCATTTACAAAGGGTCAAGCCACACAAAACACAAAGCAATTAAATCTTGAGGACTCATTAAGAGAGGGTCGACTAGGCTCTAAAGCTCAAGAAAAAATGCAGTCATTCCAAAGCGATCAAGTTACAGCAATAAACAAAACCGCTGCAAATGAACAGGCAAGACTAAGCGGCGGTCGTGCAACTATAGAAACCCCAAACGAATCAGGCGCTTTAGTCGGTGAAGGCATAAGGGCAAAAGAGCGTGTAGCATCACAGGCTATAGATGACGCTTTTTCTGATGTTGGCCAGGCTTCATTAACTGCAAAAGGGGTTAAGGGATTAAATACAAGACTGCTTCGACGATCAAAAGTAGAGCAATTTGATATTGGCGAAGGGTTTGAGCAAACAACAAAAACGTTAAAAGAATTTAAAGAATTTGATCAATTCGTAAAAGAAGGCAATCAGGTTAGGCCGTTACAAATAAAGCAAATAGAAAGATTTAGAAAGCGCATAGGAAACAGGATAGGCGCGGCGGGGAATCAGTCAGATAAACGCCAAATGACTATATTAAAAAAAGAGCTGGATAATTATCTAGATAGCGCGGTTGATCGTCATTTATTTAATGGGGACGAAGGCGCATTAGACCAGCTTAAAAAAGCTCGCGGATTAAGATTTAAATATGCTCAACAATTCCAAAGAATTGATAAATCAGGAAAGCGCACAGGAAGAAAGTTCAAAGATGATGCCGGTGACGTAATGGAGCGAATTATCAACGCTGACCCGACAGACACAGAAGTTATAAATTATATGTTTGGCGCGTCTAAATTTGCTTCAAAACAGTCGGGCGGAAAAATTGCCAACCGTGTTAAATCTGTTTTAGGCGAAGATTCTACCGAATGGAAATCATTGAGAGAAGCTGCTTTTATGAGACTAGCGAAACCGGCAAAAGATGGAAAAGTTAGCGGGCGCATATTTGCATCCAGGTTAAACGACGCTTTAGAAAATCCATCACTAATGAGAACGATGTTTACCGACAAAGAAATAGGTCGAATGAAGTTCTTTGCAAATGCTATTAAAAGAGCGCAACCAGATAAAGTAAACCCTTCAGGCACGTCAAACGCTATAGCTCAGACGGTTCAGCAATTATGGGAAGGTCTAGCAACATCTATAGGGTTTTCAACTGGTGGTGTATTTGGTGGTATTGCGGCGCGTCAGGGCGTTAAGGCTGGCTCAGGATTTAGAGCGGTTAGGAAAGCAAATAAAGCGCTTAAAGGTGAAAAAGTATTTACTCGTCGTCGACTTGGTGCGGGTGGTGCGGCTGCTGGTGTCGAGTCTGGCTCTGCTGTGGCTGATGAACGTAAATAAAGTAATTAGTTACTTCATAAAAGATCATCATTATAGCGGCAATAATAATCCCGTTTAGACCCGCTAACCAGTAAAAGAAAACAAGCATAGCAAGGGCCACGGGACGAGCAATCAATTCTATGATGTTGCCTATTGACGTATATGTTGACGGTTTCATCGGTTAATTATAACCACAAAACACCAAGAATTTAAAACAGCAACAAAAACAACTACTTAACGTCGAGAGGACGTCATGCCTGCACATCTAATTCAAAATAGCTTCCAATTTATAGACTCTAACGGCTTGCCCGTAGTGGGTGGCTCAGTAGAGTTTTACGAGCCAAACGGTTCAAGCACTCCAAAAGCGGTTTACTCTGACAAAGCCCTTTCTAGTTCGGCTGGTTCAACGGCTACTCTTAACGCTTTGGGCATGTTCACGGCTGAGCTTTTCGGCTCTGGTGATTATTACATGATTGTTAAGTATGCCGATGATACGACAGCTTATGATATGGAGTACATCGAGGGTGAAGGCTCTGGAGGCAATGCCGCTACTGAATGGGATGAAAGCGTTACGCCGACTTTTATAGATGCGACGAGTTTTAGCGTAGCGGGTGATTTAACCTTAGATTTTCACGTTAACAGACGTGTTAAGACTGATAACACAGGCGGCACGATTTACGGCACGATCACGGATTCAGTTTTCACCAGCTTAACAACTGTAACGGTTGTTAATGATTCCGGCGCTTTAGATTCTGGCTTATCTTCTGTTGATTTGGGCGCATTACGTGCCGATAACCAAAGTATGCCAGCAAGTAAAGCGGGGTTGATTGACACTAATGGGAATGAAGTATTAGACGTTGGCACAACAGCAAGCGCAAACGCTCAAGTAAAAATAACAAACGGAATTGACGAGGCTAGTATTGAATCGGTTGGGGATAATGCTGACGTTGATCTTAATGTTATTACTAAAGGCACTGGAGGGTTTAAATCAAACGGTGATTTAGTGTTAACCCAAAAAGAGGAAGGTTCAACAAGCGTTGGTTTGTCAAACTTTGTAAATTTCACATCTATCCCCGCAACAGCTAAACATATTACGGTTATTGCTCACGATGTTAGCTGCACAAGCACCCCTGGTGCATTTGCGCTAAGAATAGGCACTGGTGGCAGTGTTTCAGGTACGGGCTATCAGTCCGTCTATTCAAGATCATTAGCAACAGCGACTACAACCGATGTAGTAGAAAGCACAGCCTATATGTTATTGGGTGATGGCAGGGCGGGGACGGCTTCCTTTTGCGGCGTGGCCGACTTATATAACGTATCTGGGAACGTCTGGGTATATAAAAGCATAAATACAGATTCAGCAGGCGGCAGTTTGACGGCTCTTAGCTATGCATCAGGCGAGATCACTCTAGCTGGCGTATTAGATATTATTCAATTCACCACTACCACAGCTACAAACTTCGACGCGGGTAGCGTCAATATATTCTATCGATAAAAAAATTTTAATGCCAAAAATAAGGGCAAAGCATGAGCGCAGAAACTGAGATTTTATCCTATGGCTGGCCCACTTTGGCGGCTGGTTCAGTTTTTTTAATTTCTGCAAGATTTTTTCTAATAGAGTTTAAAAACAAGCGAGCAACTAATGACAGAAGCGGAGATTCACCAGTACTTACCTCGATCAATGAATCACTTAAATCAATTAGACAAATCTGTAGAGAGATTATCGATGCTAACGCGCAAATTCTCGCGCAGGCAAATGATATTGATGCGACTGAAGATGATATTAAAAAAGAATTGGAAAGAGTTTACAGGGTGGTTTCTGATCTTAACGATATTCTTAAAAATCCTTCCAGCCCTGCTAGCAATGTAAGAATAATCGACAAAGAAGACGAGATTATTCAGTTATTAAACGACATTAAAATTCAGTTAGCGGGGCTTAAATGAAAATATCAGAGCATTTCGATTTAAGAGAATTAGTTAACCCTCAAATGTACAACCATCCGGCTATAGGCAATAGATCAGCGGACTTTTTAAATGTTAACACAGGGAAAACACTGGAAGACTTACGGGCCGATTTCGGACCCATTACCGTTAACGACTGGCACATAGGCGGGAACTATAAAAACTCTGGCCTACGCTCCCCAAATTCAAGCGTTGGGGCTGTATTTTCGGCTCACAAGTTCGGCACTGCTTTTGATTTAAAGTTTAAAGATCATAAAGCTGAGTACGTTTACTTTCACGTTCTAAACAATCAAGAAAAATATCCTTTTATTCGTCGCATGGAAAACGCAGAGCGAACCGTTACCTGGTTACATATCGAGATAAGTACAGAGGCCCGAAAGGGTGAAATAGCTATTTTTAACCCGTGAGGAAATCATGAAAAATTTAATACTTAAAAGGTGTTGTTTGTGGGTGGTATCTTTAGTTTTTTTGGCGTTGATAGTTTCAGGTTGTACCGGATTACTAGGAAGTATTATTGATGGAGTAGCGCCTGAAAACTCAAGACAAATAGTTGAGCGAAACGGGACTAATATTCAATTTCAAGTTGTTAATTCTACTATGACCGTAATTAACCCTTTATCGGTTGATTTTTCAGCGGCTCTAGTTTACCCAGGCCCTAACTGTGATAACGGGCAATATCATTTTGATATTTCCAGCAATATAGCAAAATTAAAGGATAGAGCTTACTGGGAGTCTCTAACCTATACGGCGAATGTTGAACCCAATTATTTTAGTTGCGGGAATCCTCTTAGATGTACGGTTATTGATCCAACGTATGAAGAAGTGCCTGGCTTTGGTGTTTACATATTTATGGAGTGTTTACCAATATGATTTTATTCACAAGATACATAAAAAATATTCTATTAGCCGCTACTGGTTTAATGGGCGCGATTTTTAATCTCAAGCCTTTGCCCGTTCTTTTAAATTTGGACTATTTAGCAAACGCTGTATTTTTTGGCGACCCACAAGAAACTATCTCAAGTCGTGCGGGTAAGCTGGTTTTAGCGGGTGATCGTGGGCTGGCTTATATGTTGTGTAGAGTGCTGCATTTATTCCATGAAGGCCATTGTAGAAAGAGCATACAGGCGCACGAAGGAAGTGACGAATTAATCGTTTTAGATCGGGGTGTGGTCATTGGCTCATTAGTTGCCGTTTTCTTTTACCATTATCCTGAATTGTTTTTCACTATTGTGGAATACCTACTATGAGTGCGCCTTATGAAAAAGCTATTACTGGTATCACTGGTTTGTTTTCTGAGCTTGTGGACGACGACGACTTACGCGCAAAGCTTGAGTTTGAAACAGATAAACTGCGGTTTGAGCTGGATAAGGTGCTGTTGAGCACCAAAACAAACCCTTATGTTGATGGCTTTGTGAAAGTTCTAATTGCATTTAGAGATATTATTATCCCTATGCTCAGGCCTCTAGGCGCTGCTTATATCACGTACATGGGAATTGACATGGGGATGGAAGAATTAGCCTTTGACGGTGAGGTAAGCGCGTTTACAGTTGGCTTATCTGCTGCATTTCCTTCATGGGGTGTTAGTCGCCATGTGAATAAGCAGAACGAACAAAAAACAGAGAGAGCCATCAAGCGGGGCGCGGTTGTTACTGAAGAAGATTTTGAGTAGGGCATTTTAAGCCCACAGTCTGCAAATCAATAGGCAGCCAATAGAAATCTATATTATCTTTAGCCCGTTTAACATATTTACAGTCTTTTTCTGATTCAATTATCAAAACAATGCCAGGCTTCTTATTGGTTAATCTCGCATAATGCAAAGATTGACCGATAGCTTCAGCCCATTTCTTAGCAAAATCATATTCAATCGCATAATGTGAAGTCTCACAGTCAATGCGCGTCCTATCTTCCAGAACGACCTCGAGCTTGCCAGTACAGAATTTTTCCTGATAGTAGCGCTCAGTCTCCGCATGTGTCGAGAAACTCAATAATATTGCGCTGCTCACTATAGATAGTTTGAATAAGCTCATTTTGTAGCCTCAATGCCTTGATTGCTTGCTCTTTATTTTCTACCACCTCGAACCCTTCAACAGCCTTATACAAGGCGCTTAAAATCTCAGTGTGTAGCGAGTTATCATTATTTGCCGCCATAGCTTCTAAAGCCTCTCGTAGTTCTGGCGACATTCTCAAAGGGTAGGGCGTATCTCTATTATCCATAAAGTTTATTATGCCGCCTTTCTATTATAGCGCATAGAGTCCTAAATGGACTCATTAACCTGAACGGGTGATAGACAGGAAAAAATCCCGCTTTATAATAAAAAAAGAGCAAATTATCAATTATGACGAAATAAGGCAAAAAATTATAAGTTATGATGATTGATAGATGGTGTTGAATTAATTAAACAATAAGCCACCATACAAGATAAGAAAAATAAAAAATGTTCGGAGTTGTTGATTTTGGGGAAGTGGTTAAACATCGTTATAGTGGGCATTATTGCCATTAACGCTTTGTCATCCGTTTATTTTAAAGCGGGTGAGTTGAGCGAGTTCGCTATTATTAATGAGCATATTTCGTGGTTAGAGTCCGAAATAGAAGATGCTATATTAACTCAGTCTGATATTTCTTATTTGCAAAATCACGGTATGCCGCCAAATACGTTTGACGCAAAAATATACGACAACCAATACGATGATAGTAATAAAATCCCCGCTATACCTATTCCAGCTATTTTAATTACTGATATATCAAAGCAACATCAAGGGCAAATTGCCTCAATTCCATTTATTTCAATTCAATACGTGCCCCCACCCCCGACCCCGCCACCCGTTTAACAACTCTTTTTAGTGTTTATTAATGCGTAGGATTTCTACGCCTAAAAAAAGAGAAGTTATGCAAAATTTATTCATAAGCGTTGATTTAAGGTCGCCTGAGAACGGTCAAGAGGTTATCGCTTACAAAATCAAGTTAATTAACGGTATGGCGATTAAAACCGCTAAAAACTGTGTACCCGCCTTATATTTAGATGGCAAATATTACTGTGATTTTGAGCCAACTCACTGGGCAGAAATGCCAGGCTTTGAATAAATAGTGTCGAGGCAATGCTGAAACATCGCCCCGACTATCAACCCGCCACTTGGGAAAATGAGGGATTAACAAATGAATTATAACAAAGATGATAAAAATATCACTGAACTTAAAACGGTTAAAAAATTATTAGCAAAGCACAGAGCCGAGAATAACAAGATAATTGATAAAATGGTTCGCTGTGTAATGCAGCGGGATTTTGATCTTGAGAAGCGTTTGAAGCGGATAGGGATTGAGTTGGATTAGCCGGTAATTTTGCAGCCGTTTTGCAGCCGTTTTATAGGCATATTTGAGGCACCGCTAGGCACTGCTAATAAATTTCTAAAATAGCTTAAACGCTATAATACAAGGGTTAAAAGTGATTGTATGGGGGTTTTAATGATTTGCTTATATGGTGCCGAGAAGAGGACTTGAACCTCCACGTTTTAACTTATTTCTTTTTATATTTCAATAACTTATAGTTTTCAATGTTTCTTGCAGCCGCTATGCAGCCGTTTTACTTCCCAAAATCAGAAGAGAAATACCGGCCTTTACCTTTGATAAATTTAGCATAAACACGGTAAACCATGGATACATCAGTATGGCCCATTTGATCGGCAATCAATGCGGGGTTTTCGCCCAGGGTGAGAAGGTGAGAAGCGAAGGTATGACGTGTTTGCTTTGGCGCTCGATACCTAACTTCTGCCATGGTTAAAATATCTTGCCATGGTCGCCAGTAATGATCGTTATGGTCGATTAATAGCTCTGAATCTTCAAAGCGTGTAAAAACATTTCCCTTTGCAAAGCGGTTAAGCGCCTGCTGATTTTTTAATGCTTCCATTGCCTTTGGTACAAGCTCAATTGTTCGTTTGCCTGCAAGTGTTTTGGGGGTTTGTACATAGCTTTCTTTCCCCATTGATACCATGGCTTGGTTTATTTCTAACGTGCCATTAATAAAATCAACATCCGTCCACTGCAAGCCTTTTAATTCTGAATGCCTTAGCCCTGCATAAAAAGCTAATTGAAAGTAATTGCCAGCTTTTGGGTGATACTCATAAGCGGCTTTTAAAATACTTGTAATTTCTTCATTATCAAAAGGGTCAATAACCTCATCTGATTCGCGCTGTTCTCTGGACACCAGGCCTTTTGACTGTTTGCCTAATGTCACAGAGTCACATGGATTGGTTTGTATTACTTCATCATCAACCGCCATGGCTAAAATAACTCGAAGCGGGGTCATGCGATTAGAAATAGTTTTTCTTTTAAGGTGGGCCATGGATTTAACCCAGTCACGAACATCTTTAACTGATAGGTCAGTAACAGGAATATGACCTAAGTATTCATTCGCCCACTTTGAGTCTTTTTCGTAAGTGTAAGCGGTGGTTAATTTGGGGGCCAGGTCAGACCAGTTCGCATTATTAAATAACTGCGACACGGTAATATTTGAACGTATGCGCCCAAACAGTTTGGCGGCTCTTGATTTTGATTCAGGAAAAAACTCAGAAAAAGAAAACGACTGGCGGCTAATTCTATTGTTTATTTCACCGACTAAATTATCGGCATAACGGATATTCTTAAGGGTAGGGGGTAGCTCGATAGATTCACGGCAAGGCACCCCGCGATAAGTAAAAGAGACATAAAGCGTTTCTGTGCCTGACCTGTGCTTCCTTATGCTTACGCCGCGTGGTAGTTTTCCACCCACTTGTCCACCTCCTGGGGATTAACCCATATCTTGCCATTCGGCCCGATTTTACACTGTTTACCGTCAGCCCACACACCCTTTTGCCTGCGTTTTTTCACAGTCATTTCGGTTTCACCGGACATATCACAGTATTTTTTAAGGGTAACCCACTTCATATTATTGTATTTCTCTTTCCTCTTAGCCTGCTATGGTTGGTCTAAACTTAAGCCCATCTTTTTGAGAGCTTCGTCAAAACTTGCTTGGTTTGCTGCGCTATCATATGAGTAAATCAAATCACTTAAATGTGACCCGTTGTCTTCATTTAATAGCTTGTTCATGGCGGTTTCAAATTCATCAACTT
>Ga0316205_10003305_pt1 | contig 15462 bp, 16 predicted proteins | sample 3monthpyrite_MG_FD_204941 | JGI IMG/M metagenome (GOLD analysis project Ga0316205, IMG submission 204941) | Microbial mat bacterial communities from mineral coupon in-situ incubated in ocean water Damariscotta River, Maine, United States -... | ecosystem: Environmental > Aquatic > Marine >... | reverse complement strand
GATGAACGGCAGTGAGCAAATTATCGCGTCGTTCATCCATTAAGGATTCTTCAGTGAGCGTACCCGGGGTAATAACGCGGACCACTTTACGTTCTACAGGACCTTTGCTGGTGGCGGGATCTCCAATTTGCTCGCAGATCGCAACAGATTCACCTTTCTTGACCAGCTTTGCCAAATAGCCATCAGCAGCATGATAGGGAATACCTGCCATGGGGATTGGTTTGCCTGCAGATTGGCCGCGTGCGGTCAGGGTGATATCCAGTAATTTAGCAGCTTTACGAGCATCATCAAAAAACAGCTCATAAAAATCACCCATGCGGTAAAACAAAAGAATATCAGGATGTTCGCCCTTAATGCGCAGGTATTGTTGCATCATGGGGGTATGTTTCATCGATTTGTTGTTGACTATGTCTTTCATAAGTATCTAATTATTATTGATATTATGATAAATATACATCACAATAAATCTCTAGATTCGCAAATAATTGAGAGGTTTCCATTTGGTTAGGACGCTGAATGCCAGAAATACTGTTCATTATTTTACGGAGTCGATAATAACATCAACTGAAATAATAACGTTAATAGTTAGAATACTATCAGTCAGCATAAAAGCGATAAAATGCCAGTATAAAGTATTTTAATAGAATTAAAATTGAACACGCTGAGCCAATGATGTACTTTCAATTTTATATAATAAATTTCAAGCTATCGTGACACTACCGCGCGCCGTCAATTAACTGGGTACTCATGCGACATACAATTTACTTGTCTCTGTTCTTAGCTGCATTTTGGTTGCTTATTTCAGGCCACTATACCCCTTTATTACTATCACTTGGTTTAGTATCCATCGTTTTTGTTCTATACATTGCGCATCGTATGGATGTCGTTGATAACGAATCTCAGCCTATCTATCTGACGATCAATCTTCCTGGTTTTTATCTCTGGCTTACTAAAGAAATCATACTTGCCAATATTTTAGTGGTAAAACACATATGGCTAGGAAACAAGACGATTTCTCCAACCATGACAACGATTAAAGCGAATCAAAAGACTGATATGGGTAAAGTCATCTATGCAAACTCTATTACGATGACGCCGGGTACAGTTTCGGTGGCTTTGGAGGGCGATCAAATCATAGTGCATGCTTTAATGCGTGAATCAATTAGTGATCTTCAAACTGGTGAAATGGATCGCCGGGTAACTAAACTGGAAAACTAATGCTGATAGCTGCAACCATAGCCATTCTAGTCGTCATGATTCTGGCAATCACTCGAGCAATCGTGGGGCCTACGCTCTATGATCGTATACTTGCCGTTAATATGTTTGGTACCAAGACTGTTCTGCTTATTTCAATGTTAGGATTTGTGATGGGCCGGCCAGAATTTTTAGACATTGCAATCGTCTATGCCCTAATCAATTTTATCAGCGTCATTGCCGTGTTACGCCATTCCGACGCTTCTATATTCAAGACTCCGCAGTCAGCAGAGAAAGAAATGAAAAAGAATTCATAATGGATATGTTAATGAATATAAGTAGTGGATTGTTTTTGTTAGTCGGTAGTTTTTTGTGCGTGTCGGGTGGGGTGGGTGTATTACGATTTCCAGATTTTTATACCCGAATGCATGCTGTTGGTGTAACCGACACATTAGCTACTGCTATGATTTTAATTGGCCTCATGTTGCAAATGCCAGAGGGGATTGTTGTACTAAAACTCATCGTTATTTTGTTAATGACACTATTCATTAGTCCAACAGCAAGTCACGCATTAGCAAATGCGGCCATGAATAATAATCTCAAGCCAAAGCTTAATATGAATGAAGATAGTAAGGGACAGACGTCATCGAATCCCTGATTGACATTGTCTTATTGGCCTTTCTGGTGGCCATTGCCATTGCGATTATCAACATGAAAGATCTATTGGCAGCGATCATGCTTTCGGGCATTTATGGATTGTTATCAGCCAGTTTTTTTGTCGCAATGGATGCTGTTGATGTTGCATTTACCGAAGCATCCGTAGGTGCTGGTATATCCACATTGTTAATGTTAGCAGCGATTACCATCACAGGACATTCAGAAGATCCTGTTCGCCATAAACCGGTGTTAGCTGCAATTGTGGTTTTTATCACTGGCGGCATGCTGATATATGGCACATTGGATATGCCTTATTTTGGTACTGCTCAAGCACCTGTTCATCTCCATGTAGTTCCTCGATATATTACCGAGTCCATGCAGGAAATTGGTGTACCTAATATCGTGACTTCTGTGCTTGCCAGTTACAGGGCGTTTGATACGCTTGGTGAAGTAGTGGTCATATTTACCGCTGGCATGGGAGTATTAGCGCTGCTGTCGATGGTGCATGGCCCAATGGAGAAGGCAGAGTTCGAGTCAATTAATGATTCAATGCATGAAAAGTATTTGATTCTACGTATTGTCACTAAAATTCTGATTCCTTTTATTTTGATCTATGCGCTTTATGTTCAGTTTCATGGGGACTACGGGCCTGGTGGTGGATTTCAGGCAGGTGTCATCTTTGCTGCAGCTATTATCCTTTATGCCATGTTGTTCGGTATGCGTACCGCTCGTCGGGTTGTCAACCAGGCTCTTGTTCGTTTAATTGCTGCCTTTGGTGTCTTGTTTTACGGCAGTGTCGGCGTGGTTTCCTTGTTAAACGGTAAAAACTTTCTTGATTACAGCGCATTATCCGCGGACCCGGTTGCCGGCCAGCATCTGGGTATTCTTTTAATCGAGTTAGGGGTGGGCTTCACCGTGGCATCGGTTATGGTCATCATCTTTTTCAATTTTGAAGGTCGCAGAAAAAAATCAAATACTACGGAAACTAAAGTCTAATGATACTCGGATTGTATAACTACTGGATTGTGGTGGTGTTGATGATGATAGGATTCTACATCGTTATTGCACATGGCAATCTGGTTAAGAAAATTATTGGTTTAACGATTTTTCAAACCTCAGTTTTTATTTTCTACATAAGCATTGCCAAGGTCAATGGAGGTACTGCTCCTATCATAGCCGAAGGAATACAGCTATATTCAAACCCGCTACCTCATGTGTTGATTCTCACCGCCATTGTCGTTGGCATTGCCACAACGGCTGTTGGACTTGCATTAGCCGTCCGCATTAAAGAAGCCTATGGAAGTATCGAAGAAGACGAAATTCAAAAAAAGGATAATCTCGATTGCTAGTCCACTTGCCGATTTTGCAGGTCATTGTGCCGCTGATGGCAGCACCGTTGTGCCTGCTGATAGGACGAGCACGCCTGGCTTGGCTTTTTACATTGGTAGTGAGCGCTTTAGCCTTTCTGATAAGTGTGTTATTGCTGCAGCAGGTAATGGCATCGGGTACGATAATCTACGAACTCGGTGGCTGGGACGCGCCCTGGGGTATTGAATATCGTATCGACGAGCTCAATGCGTTACTGTTACTGATTATTTCAGCCATCAGTACCGTCGTACTAATGGCTGCTCATACCAGTATTCAGCAGGAAATTTCTGCAGATCGACAAACGTTCTTTTATGTACTGTATCTTTTATCCCTGTCCGGAATGCTCGGTATTGTCGCAACTGCAGATGCTTTTAATGTCTTTGTTTTTCTGGAAATATCCTCTCTCTCGGCTTATGCACTGATCGCGTTGGGTAAAGACAGACGCGCACTCTGGGCTTCTTATCAATATTTAATTATGGGCACCATTGGTGCTACCTTTATATTGATCGGAATCGGTTTGATGTATCAAATGACGGGTACTCTGAATATGGAGGACCTGGCCAGGCGCTTACCAGAGGTTGAGAACACACGGACTGTATTTACTGCTTTTACATTTGTCATTGTTGGTATCTGTCTAAAATTAGCCTTGTTTCCACTTCATTTGTGGTTGCCTAATGCCTATGCTTATGCGCCATCAATCGTCACGGCATTCTTTGCCGCGACAGCAACAAAAGTCGCGATTTATTTACTGATTCGTTTTACCTTCTCAGTATTTGGTCTTTCCTTTTCTTTTACTGCCATACCCTTGCAGATACTGTTCCTGACGCTTGGCTTGGCAGGGATATTTGTAGCCTCGACCAGTGCGATTTATCAACAAAATGTCAAGCACTTGTTTGCTTACTCAAGCATCGCTCAGATTGGATACATGATAGTGGGCTTTAGCATTAGTTCCACGACCGGTCTAATGGCGACCTTGTTGCATGTGTTTAATCACGCTTTGATGAAGGGTGCGCTATTTTTAGCTCTGGCCGCAGTGATGTACCGCATTGGTAGCGTGCAGCTCAATCAGTTTTATGGCTTGGGACGTCAGATGCCTTTTACGATGGCAGCGATTGTAATAGGTGGTTTAAGTTTAATTGGCGTACCGCTGACTGTAGGTTTTATCAGTAAGTGGTATCTGATCCTGGCGGCGATTGAAAAGGGTTGGTGGCCAGTTGCCGTACTTATCCTGTTAGGATCCATGTTGGCCGTTGTTTACGTATGGCGAGTCGTAGAAGCGGCTTATTTTAAGCCTCCATTAGCGGCTAATGAAACAATCAAAGAAGCGCCGTTGACATTCCTGATTCCAATATGGATTCTGGTGATAGCCAACATCTATTTCGGCATAGACACCCGTCTTAGCATTGACGTAGCTCAGGCTGCTTCGCTCGGTTTATTTCAAGGTTCGCATGGAGTCAGTCCATGAGCCTGTCACTGGAGGCAATGCTGCAGCTCAGCATTATCTTGCCTTTAATGGCTACATTTGGAATTGCCATAACCGGCAGTAAACCAAACCTGCGAGAGGGAGTGACTATCGCGACCTCGTTAGTGTTGCTCTATTTCGTCTTGAAACTGTACCAGGGCATCCAGGGTGGTGAAAGCATCAGCGTTCAATGGTGGGAGCTTTTACCTGGGTTGCAGGTCAGTTTTACCATTGAACCCTTAGGAATGCTGTTTGCTTTAATAGCCAGTTTTCTTTGGCTTGTCACAACTATTTATTCTATCGGCTATATGCGTAGCCACCATGAGAAAAATCAAACACGTTTCTATGTGTGTTTTGCCATTGCGATTAGCAGCGTGATGGGCATTGCCTTTGCCGGAAACCTGTTTACGCTGTTTATATTTTATGAAGTCCTGACGTTGTCTACCTATCCACTGGTTACTCATGCAGGGACGGAGGAGGCTAAAAAAGGTGGACGAATATATCTGGGAATATTGCTAACGACGTCAATTGTATTTTTCCTGTTGGCCATTGTCAGTACCTGGTTTGTCGCCGGTACGCTCGACTTTAAACAGGGCGGTATATTTGGCGCGAATGTCGACTTAACGGTAGCTGGCGTGATACTGGCATTATTTATTTTTGGTATTGGTAAAGCCGCGATCATGCCATTCCATCGTTGGCTGCCCGCAGCAATGGTGGCACCGACGCCAGTGAGTGCGCTGTTGCATGCCGTGGCTGTAGTAAAGGCAGGGGTGTTCACCGTAGTGAAAGTGATTGTGTATATCTTCGGCCTGGATCAGTTACAAAATATAGCCAGTAGCGACTGGATACTGTACCTGTCAGGTTTCACTATTCTTGCAGGCTCTATTATTGCTTTGCGTTCAGATAATCTGAAACGTCGCCTGGCTTATTCTACGGTCAGTCAGCTTTCCTATGTTATTATGGCCTCCCTGGTGTTGGTACCCCTGTCTGTCACTGGTGCCGCATTACATATCCTGGCCCATGCCTTTGGCAAGATTACCCTGTTCTTTGCCGCCGGTTCTATTTATATCGCCAGTCATAAGACCGATGTTAGCCAGCTCAATGGTATTGGCCGACGCATGCCCTGGACCATGCTGGCATTTGCTATAGGCAGCCTGTCCATCATTGGTTTGCCTCCAACCATTGGTTTTATTAGCAAGTGGTATATCGTGCTGGGGGCCATGGAAGCACAACAACTGTTTGTCATTGCCGTAATTATTGCCAGCACCCTGTTGAATGCCGCCTATTTTCTTCCCATTATATACGCTGCATTCTTTAAAACTGAAGACCAACCGGTTGAACACGGTGAAGCTCCTGTTCTCATGGTCGTGGCACTGACTACAACTGCTACACTGACTATTCTGCTGTTCTTCTACTCAGAGAATGCGCTTGAATTAGCACAACAACTTCTCCAGGGGGCTTCGTATGCAGAGTAATCAAGAGCACTGGCTGGTCAGAGCCAGCACCATACGCCGGCTCAGCATTATTTCTATTATCCTGCTGGCACTGACCGTAGCACCTGATTTTTTCCTGTCTGGCTATGGCCACTTTGGTATTGATGGCACATTCGGCTTTTATGCCTGGTACGGTTTCATCACCTGTGCCGTTATGGTCCTTATCGCAAAACTGCTGGGACTATTCCTGAAACGAAAGGATGATTATTATCACCGTGATTAATTTGATACCACCAGGTCTGATCCTTGTTCTGGGTGCACTGTTGATCCCTTGTACCCGTGGGTATCTGCGCTCGTTGCTGATACTGGGCCTACCGATACTAATCCTGTTTCTCATCTGGCAGGTACCGGACGGTACCAGCCTGACTATTCCTTTCCTGGAATATAGCTTGCAACCAATTCATGGCAGCGCCGTGGGTCGATTGTTCGCAACCGTATTTGCCATTATGTTGTTTGCTGGAAACCTGTTCGCCATGGCACAGGCCCGAACCACTGAACTGACTGCCGCCTCTGTTTATGCCGGCAGTGCCATTTGTATTACCCTGGCCGGTGACTTGCTTACCCTGTTTGTGTTCTGGGAGATCATGGCCGTCGCTTCAACCGCCGTGTTGTGGAGTGCCGGCACAGATGAATCTTACCGAGCCAGTATTCGTTACCTGATGATTCACCTGCTGGGTGGAGTCATCTTGATGATCGGCATCGCAGGTCATGTTAACGATACCGGCTCCATCGTCTTTACGGCCATGCAAACCGATAGCCTGGCACACTGGTTGATCCTTGCCGGTTTCCTGATTAATGCGGCGGCGCCGCCCCTGTCGGCGTGGCTGGCAGATGCCTACCCGGAGGCCAGTCCCAGCGGTAGTGTGTTTCTCTCAGCTTTTACTACCAAAACTGCTGTATTCGTTTTGTTACAGGGTTTCCCGGGTGCCGAGATCCTGATTTACATCGGCCTGTTTATGGTGTTTTACGGCATTATCTATGCCCTGATGGAAAACGACATGCGTCGTATTCTTGCTTATAGCATCGTTAATCAAGTCGGCTTCATGGTTACTGGTATTGGCATTGGTACTGCCATGGCCCTAAATGGTGCAGCGGCTCATGCCTTCACCCATATCATTTATAAAGCCCTGCTACTGATGTCTGCGGGCTCGGTGTTTTACATGACAGGCCGACGAAAGTGTACCGACCTTGGAGGCTTGTTCCGTACCATGCCGATAACAACGGCATGTGGCATCATCGGCGCTATGGCCATTTCAGCCTTTCCGCTGACTTCTGGTTTTATTTCCAAGTCCATGATCGCTCAGGCTGCCATTGATGAACACCTGGCGACCATCTGGATGTTGCTGGCCGCCGCCAGCGCCGGGGTATTCCTCCATGCTGGTATCAAATTCCCCTGGTTTGTATTTTTTCAGAAAGACTCCGGCCTGCGACCGGCGGACCCGCCTCTCAATATGCGCCTTGCTATGATTCTGTTTGCGATACTTTGTATCGGACTCGGAGTTTTTCCCGAACCCCTATACGCTATCCTGCCCTTTGATGTGGATTATGTGCCATACACTACCCATCATGTGGTATCACAACTGCAACTCTTGCTGTTTGCCGGGCTTGCCTTCTTTGTACTGTTACCGCAAATGAAACGCACCCTGACCATCAGCCTGGACTTTGACTGGTTCTATCGACGAGCTTTTCTAACCGTATTTCAAAATATATTTTCCGTAATATGGAAGGCAGATCACGCTTTACGTCAGGCATTTCTAGTCAGACTCGAACTGTTCCTTTCTTATCTTTCTCAAAGAAACAAAGGAATCAGTAACCTGCTATCACACACCTATCCAGCAGGAAGTATGGCAATGTGGGTAGCAGTGATTCTGGCTACCTATTTATTTCTAAGTTTTATTACCCACTAATACCGCATTTAACCTAATATAGTGTAACGTCGCTGTCATTCTAGCTAATCGGTTAGTTACCACAAACCGTATGACTTTCAGGATGGCAGGATGTTTGCTACATTGTCAGCATATGTGCAAGTGCCCTGTTGAGCGATTGTACCTATCAAGGTGATGAGTGTCGGGATATAAATTTGTTTAACAAAGAGGAACCAGAAAATGGTCGATTCATCTGATAAGCGTAATTTCAGAAGAATGAACGTAGACATTCGGGCAATCTATAAAATTAATGGTGATAGTGAGTTTCAGGAAGGGAAAGTGACAGACTTGAGTGCAACCGGACTTTTATTAGTAACCAATACGCCGATATCAGAAGGTGATGAGTTGGAAGTAAAAGTAAAGCCCGATAAATCTGTCGTACCGCCGCTGTATGCCAAAGCAAAAGTTTTGAGAGTTGAGAAATCTGGAGGCAGTGATTACCAGGTGGGTTGTCAGATTACCGAAATGCTCAGTTAGTTATTGATAAATTAGTATGCCTAATGAAACCAGTCAGCAACTTGCGAGACTTGTCGGGGAGCGTCTAAAAGCATCTGGAATAAAGATGGTTAGTGCCGAATCCTGTACCGGTGGATGGATAGGGATGGAAGTCACGGCCATTGCAGGAAGCTCTGATTGGTATGATCGTGGTTTTATTACCTACAGTAATGAATCCAAACAGCAAATGCTGAATGTCAGTCCATTAACACTCAATAATCATGGCGCTGTCAGTGAGCAAACCGTACTGGAGATGGCGCGAGGCGCATTACAGAACAGTCAGGCTCAAATAGCCATTGCTGTCAGTGGGATTGCCGGACCCGCAGGCGGGAGCGCTGACAAGCCGGTAGGAACCGTCTGGCTAGCCTGGGTCTATGCAGACAAAGAAATTGCCAGGCTGTTTCACTTCCAGGGTGATCGACTTGAAATCAGGAGACAAGCTGTCATCGAAGGCTTGCGCGGCCTGGTGAATTTATTAGATGGTTGACGCGCAAACAAAACGCTTATTTTTTGCTCTCTATCCCTCTGGTACCGTCCGCCAGGCAATTATAGATTCTGTCACCGGAAATCTCTCTTCATCCGTCAAACTCGTTCCACGTGATAATTTACATCTGACCTTGCTATTCATGGGCGCGACTAATGTCTCGCAACAATCAGCATATCTTGCAGCAGCCAATACCATTCAGGCTGATCAGTTTGATCTGGAGCTAAATGTTGTCGATCAGTTTAGTAAGGCAAAAGTTCTCTGGTTAGGCGTTCAGAATGTGCCAGAGAATTTGATTAGTTTGCATTCCCGTTTATCGGATGCGCTGCAGTCAGCAGGTTTTGACTCTCGAACACAGGCCTATCGACCCCATGTAACACTTGCACGAAATTATCGCGGACAAACACCTGCCTATAGCGACCAAATCCCCTGGCATGTGCAGTCATTTTCACTGATGGAGTCGTGCGGCACTGATCAAGGTGTTCGCTATAATGAATTACAACGTTGGCCTTTAAACTAAGGAACCTCTGAGTAATAAAATTTCCGAGTCATTACTAGGATGTCTTGACCTAAAGGGATTCTATGAGCTAGCCGAAGCAATCTTTTAAAATGTATTGCGCCATAACTAAATTTGCAAATGAACAATGTGCCTGTTTCAGGCTGTTACCGAAATGCCCAGGCTGCATAGGCTTCAATGTCGTCTCGATTGGTCAGAATGAGTTGATGTGCTTGCGGGTTGAGCGAATGATCCGGTGTGGTATCGACACTGAGTTGCTGCAACAGGTATCCCACTAGCGCCCGCCTGACTTCAATCATGATTGGCGCTGCCGTTACACCATAATCGGTTAATAAATATCGCTGTTTTTGAGCAGACAAAGCAGGATGTGGCGCTAATTTCAAATTCAGTGTTTCAACCCAGTCATCATCAAAGGCAGGGTCAGACTCCGCATCGCTAGCTAAACATTGGGTAGCTATGAAGCGCGATAAAACGAAATCCCTGAAATCAAAGCTTTGTTCATTGTATGCTCGTACATGCCAACGCAAACCATTATTAATCAGCGCGTGAGGTTCCAGAATACGTTCAGCATTTGCCTCCTCACTGGACAGAGAGTGATATCGCACGTGTAATTTTTTACGTTGCTTGATGGCGCGAATGATAGGCGCCAGAATTTCTTTCGTGGGTAGTCGTGCGGGCAGAGGCATTTGTTCAACCGTAATTCCATAAACGGCTGTCTGTCCTGATGCCAGGCTCGCAATGGGCAAGTTGGCTGCCATCAAAGGCAGAATTTTTTCCGGTGATAAATCAGCCAGTTTTTCCTTGAATCCCTCTGCTGGCACAAAACCAAACTCGCTATGCTGATAAAGCAAGTTGTTTGGTGCGATCTGGTTATACAATTTTAAATCTTTAGTGGCCGCCGCATCAGATATACCAAATGCTTTTGCCAAATCACTGCGACTGATCACGCCCGTGTAGTAGGCCATCATCTCTATATATTGCAGGCGCTGGCGGGTGATCCATTTCAGCTTATCAGTGGCATTGTCAGATTCGGGCATGTTGCGCTCATTATTTTTATGTTTGTAACCAAGGAGCCTGTTGGACTTAGGAAGATTCTACTGCGGCGGCGCGAAATCGGCTAATTTACCCGATTTCCTACTCGCCTCGCTACGAACACCTAAGTCCAACAACTCCCAGAGTGTAACGAATTGAATGAATATAATACAGTAACATGGTAAAAAATATGTAGGTGATAAAAAATATTGACATAAAAAAATGTATCATGTAGACTTCTCTTCAACGTGACATAAGTACAGACAACCAGGCTTTAACTATCAATTACTTATCGACTATCTGGAGATGATAATGGACGACAACAAAAAAAAGGCGCTCGGCGCCGCATTGGGTCAAATCGAAAAACAATTTGGTAAAGGGTCAGTGATGCGTATGGGTGATCCAGGGGCGCATCGTGACATCGAAGCCATCTCCACGGGTTCATTGAGTCTGGATGTGGCTCTGGGCGTCGGTGGTCTACCCAGAGGGCGCGTGGTTGAAATTTATGGCCCTGAATCTTCTGGTAAAACCACACTCACCCTGCAAGTGATTGCTGAAGCGCAGAAGCTGGGTGGTACAGCAGCGTTTGTCGATGCTGAGCATGCTTTAGATCCGGTGTATGCAGGCAAGCTCGGTGTCGATGTGGATAATTTACTGGTCTCGCAGCCAGATACCGGCGAGCAGGCACTTGAAATTACTGACATGCTGGTTCGCTCCGGTGCGGTCGATATTGTGGTGGTCGATTCGGTGGCGGCACTGACGCCCAAGGCCGAAATTGAAGGTGACATGGGTGATCATCATATGGGATTACAGGCACGCTTGATGTCGCAGGCATTGCGTAAATTGACGGCGAATATCAAACGCTCCAATACACTGGTGATCTTCATCAACCAGATTCGTATGAAAATTGGCGTCATGTTCGGGAATCCGGAAACCACAACGGGTGGCAATGCGCTCAAGTTCTACTCCTCGGTACGATTGGACATCCGCCGTATTGGCGCCATCAAGAAAGGCGATGAAATTATGGGTAATGAAACGCGCGTGAAAGTCGTCAAGAACAAAGTTGCCCCCCCGTTCAAGCAAGCTGAGTTTGAGATTTTATATGGTGAGGGTATCTCTCGCGAAGCAGAGTTAATATCACTGGGCGTGAAACATGATTTTGTCGAAAAATCAGGTGCGTGGTACAGCTATAATGGCGAACGTATTGGACAGGGTAAGGACAATGTCCGTAATTTCCTGAAAGAGAATCCAGATATCGCAGATGATATCGATAAAAAATTACGCGAGAAATTACTGGCTCCAGCAGTCAATCCAATTACAGATACCGATGAGGAAGTCGAGGCTTAGGCAGACATTGAACCGACACGGGATAACAATGTGTAGTCCATGGAAGGACGTCAATCAGTCAGTGGTAATGTATTAAAATGAACAAAGACATTAAAGAAGCGTGGTTGATCGCGACACGTTTATTAAGTCGCAGGGAGTACAGTCAACACGAAATTACGCTGAAGTTGCGCGCCAAGCAGTGCGAACAATCAGTGATCGAAGAAACGCTCAATACGCTCATCAAACAAGGTTATCAAAGTGATTCGCGCTTTTCCGAGCACTTTACGCGCTTTCGTGCCAGTAAAGGGTATGGTCCGAAACGTATACGTCAGGAGCTGCGGGACAAAGGGGTCGCAGAAGATGTTATTGAGGTGGGCATAGAGGCAGCAGAGATTGACTGGAATCAACGTGCATCGGATGTGCATGCTAAAAAATTTAAAGGCGAACCAGCGGAATCATGGGAGGAGCAGGGTAAACAGACGCGTTTTCTGGATTATCGCGGCTTTACCCGTGAGCAAATTGAGCATTGCGTTCATCAGCGCGAAGAATAACCACTAATTATGCCATCGTTTTCTGAATTCACTTCTGTTTGTCTTCAGGTACAGGTAAAATGCCCCTCGCATGGCAGTTTGTGACTAATGCCTGGATTGATTATTATTTACTGTAGTGACAGTCGAAATTTGTGAGTTTATGACCAGTAGCGCCGACATTAGGAAGTTATTTCTGGACTATTTTGCCAACCATCAACACCAGGTGGTGGCTAGCAGCTCCCTTGTGCCTGCCAATGACCCAACACTGCTATTTACTAATGCAGGTATGGTGCAGTTTAAAGATACCTTCCTTGGTCGTGAGCAGCGCCCTTATCAACGTGCCTGTTCCTCACAACGTTGTGTGCGAGCAGGTGGTAAACATAACGATCTTGAAAATGTGGGTTATACAGCACGCCACCATACTTTTTTTGAAATGCTGGGCAACTTCAGTTTTGGTGATTACTTTAAACGTGAAGCCATTCACTATGCTTGGGAATTTCTGACAGAGGTTCTGAAATTACCGACTGAAAAACTGTGGGTGACTATCTATAAAGATGACGAAGAAGCGGCTGAAATCTGGCTCAAGGAATTAAAAATTGATGAGTCACGATTCAGTCGTATCGGCGATAAGCCAGGCGGCAAGCCATATGAAAGTGATAACTTCTGGGCGATGGGTGACACCGGCCCCTGCGGCCCTTGTTCGGAAATCTTCTACGATCACGGTGAATCGATACCCGGTGGTCCTCCCGGAACACCTGAAGAAGACGGTGATCGTTATATAGAAATCTGGAATCTGGTGTTTATGCAATATAACCGCGATAGCACCGGGCAACTTGAGCCATTGCCAAAGCCTTCTGTCGATACTGGCATGGGTCTGGAACGACTGGCGGCAGTATTGCAAAATGGTCATAGCAACTACGATATCGATTTATTCCAAAACCTCATTAAAGCCGCTGCCCATATCACGGGTTGTAAAGACCTAAATGATAATTCACTCAAGGTCATTGCCGATCATATTCGTGCTTGCGCATTTCTGATTACCGATCAGGTGCTGCCTTCAAACGAAGGTCGAGGTTATGTGCTACGACGCATTATTCGCCGTGCGATTCGTCATGGTTATCAGCTAGGGCAAAAACAAACTTTCTTCTACCAACTTGTAAAACCATTGGTGGATGAAATGGGGGATGCTTATCCCGAATTGGCAAAAGCGCAGCAACAGGCCGAGCGTGTATTGCGCATGGAAGAAGAAAAGTTTGCCGAAACACTTGAACAAGGAATGAGAATTCTTGAAGCCTCCATCGCTTCAATAGACAGTGACGTAATTCCAGGTGAAACCGTTTTTCGTCTTTATGATACGTATGGTTTCCCCGTCGATTTAACCGCCGATATTGCACGCGAAAAAAATCTCAAGCTGGATATCGAGGGCTACGAGCAAGCCATGCAAAAGCAACGCGACATGGGGCGTTCCAGTAGTCATTTTGGTGTGGATTACAATACCAATATTGAATTGTCCGGAAACACTTTCTTCACGGGTTATGATCGCATCGAGGACGAAGTTAACGTTACTCATTTGATTATCGATGGAGAAGCCGTCGAGCAATTAAATGTCGGTGATGAAGGCATGATAGTGACCGATAAGACGCCTTTCTATGCAGAGTCTGGTGGCCAGGCAGGGGATAGTGGAATTCTCAAAACCAACGAGTTTGAATTTGTCGTGAACGATACGCAAAAATTGGCCGGTGATATTTTTACGCACATCGGTAAAGTCCAGCAAGGTGTCGTCAAGGTGGGCGATCAATTGCAGGCCGTAGTGGATAAACAAAAACGTCAGGCCACTGCCTTGAATCATTCAGCCACGCATTTATTACATGCGGCACTCCGTAAAGCCCTGGGTGATCATGTCGCACAAAAAGGCTCATTGGTCGATTCTGAACGCTTGCGTTTTGACTTCTCACATTTTCAGCCAATTACTGCCGATGAATTAATCAGCATTGAAAATATGGTCAATGAACAAATTCGTTTGAATGCACCTGCTGAAACCAAAGTTACCAGTTATGATGATGCCGTGGCAGAAGGGGCAGTGGCTTTATTTGGTGAAAAATATGGTGATGAAGTTCGCATGCTCAGACTGGGGGATTTCTCCACTGAATTATGTGGCGGCACTCATGTTCAGCGCGCTGGTGATATTGGGCTTTTCAGAATCACCAATGAATCCGGTATTGCATCAGGTGTTCGACGCATTGAAGCATTAACCGGTGAGGCAGCGCTGCACTACACAGAAAAGAATGAACAGCAGTTGGCTGATATTGCCAGAATGGTGAAAGGCTCTATTGATAACAGTGGTGATAAAGTACAGCAACTACTGGATAAAAACCGTAAGCTGGAAAAAGAACTGGAACAATTAAAATCCAAGCTAGCCAGTTCATCTGGTAGTGAACTGAGTGAATCCGCCATTGAAATTGGCGGTGTAAAAGTGCTGGCCGCAAGACTGGATGGCGTTGATCCAAAATCTCTCAGAGACACGGTTGATCAATTGAAAAACAAACTGGGTTCTGCAGCGATAGTGTTGGCTGCTGTCAACGACTCCAAGGTCAGTTTAATCGCTGGCGTAACCAAAGATTTGACCAAAGTTATTCCTGCTGGCGAACTGGTAAATAGTGTCGCTCAAAAAGTCGGTGGTAAAGGTGGTGGGCGTCCTGATATGGCGCAAGCAGGCGGTAATGATCCTTCTGGACTTGATCAGGCTTTAATAGATGTCGTAGGCTGGGTAGAGTCTCGTGTTGCTGAGATGAGCACGGGTTGATTTCCACGATTTGTTTCTATTTATCTGAACTTTTTTTAATATTTATCAAATCTACCCTGTTTTTCAAATAAAACTATCAAAATTTGCCTCAACATTCTTTATTTAGCACTGATTTTGTTGTTTAATCGTTCGCTTTTCAGGCTGGAATTATAATCCATGGCATTACTTGTGCAAAA
>Ga0316205_10003304_pt1 | contig 15463 bp, 11 predicted proteins | sample 3monthpyrite_MG_FD_204941 | JGI IMG/M metagenome (GOLD analysis project Ga0316205, IMG submission 204941) | Microbial mat bacterial communities from mineral coupon in-situ incubated in ocean water Damariscotta River, Maine, United States -... | ecosystem: Environmental > Aquatic > Marine >... | reverse complement strand
ACTGACGCAGTAACCGCCACAATCAAACCTTTGTAGCCTTTTTCACGCAGTGTGAGAGTAGCTTCATGTCCGTCCATAACCGGCATGTGCATATCCATTAAGATGAGTTCATAATCATTAGCAAGCGCTTTTTCCATTCCTTCCTTTCCATTCACTGCTTCTTCTATTTCATGTCCTTGCATACTTAACCGAAGATTAAGCATTCGAGTAATAAATTCATCGTCTTCAACAATCAATATCTTCGCCATTCTATGCACTCCTATTGCTTAATAGTAAATGAAAATCTAGTACCTACACCGACGTCACTTGTTACTTCAATCTCGCCTCCGTGAAGTGTAACCAATCGTTTAGTAATTGCAAGCCCCAATCCTGAACCGCCTACTTTCCTAGTAGAAGAATCATCAACTTGATGAAAATTATTAAAAATAAATGGTAACTCCTCTTCCTTTATACCAATGCCTGTATCGGATACACTAAACTGAACGTATTCTTGGTTTTGCGTCGCAGAAATGGTGATCGCTCCTTGATTAGTAAATTTTAAAGCGTTACCAATCAAGTTAATAAAAATCTGCGTTAAGCGAAGCACATCCGCACTAAAACTAAATTCAGTAACATCATTAACAAGTAGAACTCCAATGCTCTTCGCCTGGTTTTCGAATTTTCTTAATATTTCATCGACCATATCAACGCTTTGAGCTTCTTCCAGATGAAGGTGAAGTTCACCGGCTTCAATTTTTGAAATATCCAACAAGTCATTTATCATTTTCAGCAAATGTTGACCTGATAGATCCATATCACTGGCGATTCTAACAATCATTTCGGTTGAAAGTTTTTGTTGCGGATCTTTAAGAATGGGGAGATACCCAAGGATTACCGTTAACGGCGTTCGCAATTCATGACTCATCACATTTAAAAATGATGTTTTCTGGCGATTAGCCGTTTCAGCAACCTCTCTCGCCCTCCTCATCGAATCTTCCGCTTTCTTTCGCTCGGTTATATCGCGAGTGATCCCCACAAAATGCCGACGTTCATCCATAATTATTTCTCCCACCGCTAATTCCATAGGAAAAGTTGAGCCATCCTTTCTTCGACCAGTCACCTCGCGTCCAATCCCAATTATCTTCCTCTCGCCTGTGTCACGGTGATGCTTGAGATATCCATCATGCTCACTATGGTATGGTTCCGGCATGAGTATTTTTACATTCTCATCAATTATTTCTGCGTCGCTGTAACCAAAGAGTCTTTTTCCGGCAGGGTTAATCGACTCGATAATCCCCGTATCACTCATTGTGATAATGCCATCAACAACATTGTCAATAACCGCAGAAAGTCGTTTGGTTTGCTCCGCCACTTGACGCTCTAAGAGGTGTGTTGCGTGTTGCTGGTTTTCCGCAAAGGCATTGATCGCCATAGATAATGTCTGAAACTCATTCTGTGTCGATGACGCATCCACGCGCGCCTCTAAATCCCCTCTTTGTAATCGCTTCGCAGTCGAAGCCAACACTACAACTGGAGTGAGTATTTTACTGGATACAAACCAGATTATAAAAACAACTGATATTAAACCGATAAAGAGGCTGACAAACATCATTTTATTGAGAGCGTCGGAGATTCCAGAGAACACGACTTTTTCTGGAACATTCAAAGTCAACATCCAGTAACGGCTTTTATCTTGTGGAGAAAAGTAGATTTTTTGAAAGCCATAGAGCTCATTTTTACTCTCATGCAACCCCATAAACTGATCTTGGCTCTTTGCCAATTCAGCCAGAAAAGGTTCAACCGTAGAGAATTTATAGTCTATAAATCTCTCTAACCCGAAAGTTCTAGAAGGATCGGCGTGTTTGATAAAATATCCTTTGTTGTCCACAATATTTCTCTGGACACCATTAGTTTCATTTAAAACTCCGCTAAATAATCGTTCGGTAGAAAGATTAATAACAATGAGAGCCGCTACTTGTCCGTTTTCATCGTGCACTGGACTAGCAATTCTTAATACCGGAAGATAAGGTAGTTGTATAACACCCTGCTCTCTATTTAAAGTAACATCCGAATAATATGCTTCACCCGCCGTCAACTTGATGGTTTCGGTGACGTAATGGGAATCTAATTTGTTTTGCAACTTATCTTCTGCAACCATTACCACATCCCTTCCATTGCCAGCATGAACTCTAACTAATTCATCTCCGGCAACATCAATATATCTAATTTGCTGATACTCTGGATGATTAGCCAAAAAAGCCCCGAAAATAACCATCAAACGTCGCCGCCACTCTTGCAGAGTGTCACCGTTTTGAGGATCTACATTATTATTAGCTCTAGCTCTGAGAATGCTTTGAATGGGCGGTACATCATGTAAAGAAAGTAGATTCTTATGATGATTACTTAAAGTATTTTCGATCTCGTGTTTTAAAAGTACAAACTTACTTTGCTCTAGATCGATTGCGATTCTCTCAACGACACTTTGGGATTGTTTATAGCTAATAAAGCTAGTGATTATGAGTACTATGAATATCAATCCACCTAAAACAGCCGAAGTTTTGCCTCTAAGTCCTATTTGATATAGTTTTTTCATCCGCTGACCTTTTATTTTTTAATTACTAGAATGGAGAACTACTCTATTTCGCCCCTGTTCTTTCGCCTTATAGAGCGCTGCGTCAGCGTTCTCTATCAATTGCTTCTCATTATCAGTAACTTCACTACTGGCGATACCGGCACTAAAACTACAATTAAAAGAGGTTTCATCAACTTTAAAACTCAGTTGCTCGAATCGATTACGCAACTCGTTCATAATTTTTACGGCTTTGTCGGGCTGGGTGTCGGGCATTATAATCGCGAACTCTTCACCACCATAACGACCGGCATGATCCAATTTACGCAGTCGAGATTTCAACAGGTTGGCTAACGCCTTTAAAACGCGATCTCCCGCTGTATGTCCATAGCGATCATTAACCTGCTTGAATAGATCCAGATCTAACATTACGAAACTCATCGTAGAATTCTGTCGAATACAACGATCTAACTCAACCTCTAGACGTCGTTTTAATATCACATGATTGAGTAAACCAGTAAGACCATCATGATACATGAGCTTATTCACCACACGTGTTCGACTAATTTTGGATTGAATTATGCTGATTAAATGATGATTTTGAACCGGTTTTTCCAAAAAAATATCACCCAGCTGTAAAGTTTCCAACTGTAATTCTTTGTCGGTTTCAGTAGACAAAAAAACAATCGGTAAATTGAAATATATCGAATGTTGTTTGAGTACATGTGCCACCTCTATGCCGGTTATTTGTGGGAAATTAATGTCGAGCAATAGCAATTCCGGTCGAAACCTTTCCAACTCTTCGAAAATTCGCTCTGGTTCGGTCAAAACTTCAGCGAACACTCCAGCATTTTGCAGAATCAACTGATAGTAATTCGCCAAGTCCAATGCATCATCAACAATTAGTACTCGATAAGGTTCAGGTACTGTTCTATGAGTGAGCTTGTCAAGATTTTCAACTAAATTAGACATATCAATTGGTTTTTCCAAATATGCTACTCCACCTGCCCGCACCGCCGCCAATCGGGACGTCCAGTCCTTACGAGAAGAAACAAATAAAATAGGGATCGTCGTTTTCATAGAAAACCGTATTTGAGCTGCAATGTCTGTGCCACCCAAAGGGTCTTCTGGTAAAAATATATCGACGACTAACGCGTCAGGCGTCTCAAGTTCTAGTGCTTTTGTCGCATCTGTGGAGTTATAAAATAGACGCGTTTGATAGCCAAAGTGTTCTAGTTGAGGGCAGATCTCCTTGCCATTTAGTGGATCATCTTCGACTACGAAAATATACCGACTAGTATCCTTGCGCAAGACAACCTGTTGTGGAGTGTTATCCAGCGAATCCGCTTCATCCGGTCCTTCTGCAATAAAGTTAAACAAGTTTTGCAAACTAATTTTAACAAAAATTATTTCCTTATCTGACGGCGTGCCTGGGTTGCTGCAAAAGCCCCTTAAAGCTAGCTCTAGTTGTCGTGATTGCCTACCGAGTCTGTTAAAACCAAAACTGCCTGCTGAGCCGCTAAGACTATGAACTTGCCTGAATAGTTCTTGGAGAGTGACCTTGAGATCTGACTGTTGCTGCAAAGAATCGGCAATTTCAATCATGTTTTCGAGACGAGCAGCTAATCCGGAAGCGAATTTCGCCCTGAGATCATCTAATCGCTGTTGTATTTCATCCGTTTTGGACATATGCTGTCCCTATTAATACTAATGATATGGGTTAACTTTAGTTTATTTCTAGAACAATGTATATTTTGCTCAATTTATTATTGTCTCCGAAAGACAACTTAGTCAGAAAGTATTCGGGCATGGAGACCGCTAAAAAGTGAAAAACGCCAGCGTACTCATCATAGAAGATGATCGATTAGAAGCAGAACAACTAAGCTTAAATTTGCGGCAAGCAGGTTATTTTATTGCTGGTGTTGTATCTTCAGTTGAACAAACAATGCCATGCGTTGAGTCCCAAAATGTCGATCTTATAGTTGCTGATATTGTGATGCCCGGTGAGATTGATGGTATTGATATTGTTAAACTTGTTAGACAAAATTATGACATCCCCTTTATTTTCCTAACCGCTCATGTTAGCGATGAACTCTTATTACGTGCCGAACAAACTCGCCCTTTTGCCTATATTCTTAAGCCCTACCGCCTGCATGAATTGCTTTTTACAGTAAAAATGGCGCTAACGCGTGCTGAGTATGAAAAACAACAATTAGAGAACGTAAAAGAAGCCCAAAACAAACTACATCAAGCCCAAGCAATTATTCAACACACCAATGAAGGGATTATGCTAACTGACACAAATGATATTATTTTATCCGTCAATCCAGCCTTCACCCAAATTACTGGATTTAAGGAGTCAGAGGCAATTGGGCATAAAACCTCCTTTTTGAAATCGGGCAAGCACGACCAAAGTTTTTATTCCGAAATGTGGAAAACCTTATTAAAAGATGGTCATTGGCAAGGCGAAATTTGGAATAAGAACAAAAACGGAAAGATCTATCCAGAATGGTTGACGATTAATGCAATCGGCGGGATTGGAGACGTGACAAGTTCGTATGTCGGTGTATTTTCGGATATCTCAAGCATAAAAAATTCGGAACAAGAGCGAGTACGATTACAAAAAGAGCTCAACCAAACTCATAAGATGGAAGCCCTCGGAAGACTGTCTGGTGGCATAGCGCATGACTTCAATAACGTGTTGGGCATTATAATGGGATATATTGACCTTGCCATTAAACGCTATGATTCGACTTCTTCTGATAAAATAGTCAATTACCTGCAAACAGCAATGACCGCATCGACTAGGGCTAAATCCTTGATTGAGCAAATGCTTATTTTTAGCCATAAGGGAATATCAAATGATCAATCTTTGCAGCTCACACCATTGATCCAAGAAATCCTAGAAATGTTACGACCAATCACCCCGAGTAGCATAATTATTGACTTTAACAGTCAAGATGCTCTCCCCAACGTACTTATCGCCACCGAAAAACTACAACAATTGATGATGAATTTATGCATCAATGCAAGAGATGCGATGAAGGGTAAGGGTAATCTTTCGATCGATCTCAGGCATAACTTGAATGTAAATGTCGATTGCTCATGCTGCCATAAGTCGATATCGGGAAACTGGCTAATATTATCAGTTTCAGATACGGGTAGTGGAATGGACAGTACAACTCTTGAACATTTATTCGACCCTTTTTACACCACAAAGAAGGTCGGAGATGGTCTAGGTATGGGGATGTCCGTCTTGCATGGTATCATGCGGCAATATGGTGGGCACATACTAGTTGAATCAGAAATCGGGGCTGGCAGTACTATCCGATTGCTTTTCGAACCGATGGAATATGCATCTGATGCAGATGCGGCAAAGCATATAGCTGAAACTCCTGCACTTATAAATAACAGACATATTCTAGTAGTGGATGACGAACCAATGTTGACAGAATATATAAGCGACCTATTAGAGACGCGCGGATACCGAACCACCGGTAAAGCTTCTAGTGAAGAGGCTCTTGCAACTTTCACAGCCTCACCAGAAAAATACAACCTTTTGGTAACTGACCAAAGCATGCCAAACCTTACTGGTTTACAACTTATAACTCAGGTCAGAAAAATCCGCCCCGACTTGCCTGTGATATTATGTTCAGGTTTTAGCGAGGACGTCAACTCGCAGATCGCTGAAGAAATTGGCATCCCCTATCTTGGGAAACCCATCAATGCAGACCATTTTGTTCTTTTGGTTAAAAAACTCCTGGACTAGTTTTATAAGTGATTTTAGGTGATTAAAGTTATCACCAAGCGAAAGATTTGAAAGATAAATCGAAAAACTCAACATTAAACTTTATTATTTAACATCTTATAACCCTAACTTGAACCCAATAGAAGATTTTCGGAAGATCATGAGTGAGCATGTGAGAAATAATCGATAGTTTTCAATCCTAAAGAATTTAGAGAGCAAATCGATGATTTTTTTCAGAACATATTGTCTAAAATTGGCGTTGATTTAAAAAGTAGAATTAACGACAATTTTCAGGTGTTAAATCCTGCATCTTGAAGGATGATGGGTATAGAAAGACTAGGGTATAAACTAATCTTCATTAAAAATCAAAGTCGGAAACTTCTGCTGTAAAATATTTTTCACTCGCTCATTGACAATAGGGTCACACGAATAGCCTCCACAGGTAATCACAATATCATCGGTCAGTTCATCCGAGTCATGTCGTCCTAGAATATTAATCGCTTTATAATTTAGATGTTCGGTTTTAGTCATGGGGTTGTGTATAACCGTTTCAAAAGTCTCTATATTTTCTGCTCCCTCATCTAACAAGGTTTGTACTAAATCATCTCTCATGCAAATAAGAGGAAAACCCCACATGACTTGTGGATCATTACCGAAGTCTTCATCCATATAAAAATGCAACGGCTCTTCTAGTTCAGCTCTAATGCTATCTCCTTCATAAAGCTCGATATCTTCCAAAAAATCTGGACTGGAATCTAAATCACCACAGTCGTCATATGCATCAAAGTCATCTTCAAACGTATAAAAGGTTACCGCATCTTTATCGTTATTATTTGGCTCTTTAGGTAGCTCAGTTTCTGTAATCGACTGTATGACTGGTTCCTCGGATAAATCAAAAGCGTCCTCTTCAGTCTCATTTATTAGCCCAGCTTTATTTAGAAGCAGTTCGATTTCTTTAGCGTATTTCACAAATTCATCTTCGGCTGATTCGCAAATCAAATCTAACGCCGTTTGATCATCTTTTGTCTTCGCGAATACATTAACTCCATGGTTAATAAACTCTTTGACCGTCTCAATAGAACCATGGGACACTGCTAACAAGAATGGGGTGTATCCATCAAAAGGTGACGCTTTTTCAAAATCAATACCAGTCTCAAGCAAAAAACGAATTAGCTGTGGATTTTCTTTGCCAGAAAAAACGCCATATTTATAATCTATTTCTGCTTCGCGGAAAATTTGGTATGCATTATCATTCAGCAATGTTAAATAGTTGGGTTGCTTTTCTAAATAGAAAAATAATAATTTGATAATTTCCAAAGATGCATTATTATTAACGGCGTAAAAAATAACATGCTTTTCACTTTCATCTTGATTAAGGCTATCACCTTGATTCAGACTATTTCCTTGATTTAAGATTGCTTTAGCTTCGAGTAGACGTTTGACGGCTTGAACATTGTCACTCTTGATCGCTTTATGCAGCGGTGAGTAACCTTTTTTGTCGCAAATATTTATATCCGCATTATTTTCGATTAAAAAATCGATAACTTGCAAGCTAACACACATACAAGCCTGATAAATGGCTGTAGCTCCGCGTTCATTCTGCTCATTGATACTAGCACCATCAGCGAGAAAGGACTTAATCGTAGCGACATCGCCACGATATCCTGCAGATTGAATATTTGTTACGGGTGACAAGTTAAGCTCAGCAGTACACGGACTTAACAAAGTATTCGTTCTTATCTCGCCAGCAATACTTGAGTAAAGCTGTCCTGAAAAATCAACCTTTTCACCATACTGAACAACATTTAATACTCCCCAGGCTTCGGCGCTGCGTAACTTAATTATTTTGTTTTCATGGTCATACTCAATATGACCATGGTCAAATAAGGTATCTTTGTCGCTAAAAACATAATAACGTTCATCTCTAAACATCATCATTTTATTGTCATCAGATTGCCAATTTGTTGACATTAGAATTGCCTGAATATTCACTTGATTACCTTGGTATTTTTTAGACAGCCTTCTAATTTGTCTGAAGAAGATAATATCTCTCGCAACTGCCGCTAGGGCTATCGTATAGATAAGACCGTTTAACCCTAATTAGTTCCTGATTTTTAGCTATGCTTTTGAATATTGAGTCAAATCAATACATAGTTAGCATAGTTGTAACCTTGTCTTGATTGTATTTCATCGCAAGGTTCTTTAAAATTATACCATTGATGCCTCTGAACAATAAAATAAAGTAACTGATTTAAGCTTTGCACTCTGAGATTACGATATTAACAACTTCACTTGATTTATGTGTTTTCTTAGCCAATTTATTTACTTGATAACTAATTCCAGAAGACTTAATCATACAAGATAAAGGTTACTAAGATTGAATTCACTATGGTTTTGACTAGATATAAAAAGTACCTATTTGTTTTAGTTCTTATCCTATCGCTAATTGAAACGATCTCTTTTGCGAACGACTACCCAGAAATTGGCGTACCAGTTACTGAGATTTTTAATGAAGATCAACATAAAGGTACAGGGCAAAATTGGTGGCTACTACAAGGAAACAATGGGTTTATCTATAATGGTACAGGCTCGGGCTTAAACGAGTGGGATGGCGAAAAATGGCGACTGTACCCCACCCCCAATAAAACACTGATCCGCTCAGCTAGCAAATGGAAAGATGGTCGTATTTATGTCGGCACGACTAACGACATTGGTTATTATCATCATAACGAAAAAGGCATTCTCACCTATTACTCTTTGTTAGACAACTGGTCATTTGAACAACGTCAATTCGGTCAAGTTTGGTCAACAGCCGCCAATCAACATGGTGTGATATTTGTCACCCGAAAACTGGTTTTATTTTGGAACGGTAAAGAAGTAAAAATCATCCACAAAGCAGCGCCTGGACAACACCGAGTTTTTGCACTCGAAGAAAGTTTTATATATAAATTAAAAAATGAAACTTCTATCTATCAAATATCTCAATCACTTGAAGTTACCCAAACCCAACTCACTCTGCCAGAAGACGCTATAACCTACAGAATCACCAAAAATCGAAACGGCAAACTAGTTGCATTTACCTATCGCCACGGTTTATTTGAACAACAAAACTAACAAATGGTTCTGCGAATAGATAATCCATCACTTGGCGATAGAGTGCGCGTGTACAACGGACTACAAGCTTCTGATGGATATTATTATGTAGCGACTCTACACAACGGCTTACTGATACTGACCGAAGATTTTAAGTTGGTTCGGCAATACACTGAGCAACATGGTTTGGGCGGAAATAAGATTTATTCTATTATTGAAGATCGGCAAGGTAATATTTGGTTATCAGGGGTTCCGAATATTGTCAAAATGATCCCGCCACATATCTATAGCCGTTATCAAAGTTCAGAGAAGATCGTTCTGCCAAACGACATTGGTTTGTTTCAAAAAAAAATAACTGTCGCCGCCGATGGTTTTCACCAACTGCATCTTAATACTTCTTCTTTTGCCCCTGCATCCTTTCAAAAACTTCCATATATTGATGGTGCGCGATGGGATTTTTTAGAGTACAAAAATCATTTTGTTTACGCTGGTGAGGGTGGTGTTTTTGCCAGAAAAATAGTTAATGGTATTATTGAGAACACATCTGAAAAACTGGGTGTCTCAAGTGTGGGTAAAGCTCTAGCAATTGATCCTCTGTCTAATAAGTTATTTGCGGCAACGCTAGATGGAATTCTTATAATCACTTTTGAAAATGGGGAATGGCTAACCAAACCAGTAGATGATATTAACGATGAGTTAAGAATTTTAGCCATAGACGACAACGGAGTTGTATGGGCGGGCACAGAAACTCACGAACTATATCGAGTTGAAAACGCACAGTTTCCACAAAAGAAAACAATCATTCAAAAGTTTGTCGATGGTATAAGTGCCAATGATGTGGTTCCGTATAAACTTACAACAGGGCTCGTGATTGGTACCAATGATGGATTAATGGACTATCAAGCAGATCGCGATCCGTCTTTACAATTTGTTTCAGACTACCCCGACATTTTTACTACAAGGGATCATGGAATCAACCACTTGTTCGAGGATGAGAGTCGTCGCATTTGATATCGCATCGGAAAACATACTGGTTATATCAAAAAAGATCTACATGGTATTTGGCAAAATAATGAAGAAATATTTAAGGTGTTTCCTCAGAATGGTTACAAAGGTTTTGTCACTACTGGAGATAATATTTTATGGTTTATTTCTTCGAAAGGTGAAGTTTACCGGCTAAATCTAGATTTAATGAGAACTTTGCCAAAAAACGGTATTTTAAATACTCGTCAGATCCTTAATTTAAACAACGATGAAGAAATTAGCGGAGGTCTAAATACAACCAATTTACCACTGCTTGATCAGCAAAATAACTCCATTCGCATTGTTTATGCCCTAGCAGAAAATGCGAACGCGAATCCAGCGCAATATCGACACAAACTACTCGGCAGTAGCAACGAAACATGGAGTCCTTGGACATCTGAAACCCACAAAGACTTTACTCAGTTGAGCGGTTCGGATTACCGATTTGTACTCGAAGCAAAAGATGGGTGGGAGAGAGTTTCTACAACCGACTTATCATTTTCAGTTTTGCCTCCTTGGTATTTGAGTAAAGCTGCGTGGGCAGCTTATATCGTCGCCCTTCTATCATTATTGACTTTAAGTGGATGGTTAACGCAACGCTGGCGAACAACTAAGTTACAAAAAATGAATGAAGAACTTGAACTCAAAGTCGCTGAACGAACCAAAGAGGTGCAAACAAAAGCCAAACAATTGCAGCAACAACAAATACTAAAAGACCGTTTTTTTTCAAATGTTTCGCATGAATTTCGAACGCCATTAACCCTTGTTATGATGCCTCTTCAAGATCTATTAAGATCGCATTCGAACCTCGATCCTTCGATCACCCATCCAGTAGAATCGGCTTTAAGAAGCTCACAAAAAATGTTGGATTTAGTTTCACAAGTTTTAGATGTGAACCTATTGGAATCAGGTCAATTTCCTTTGAACGTCGCGGAATATGACATCGCAAACTTGGTCAATTTAATCGTTAGCCGGTTTAAACCTTGGTCGGAGCAAAATCAACAGCTTTTAACTGCTGAGGAAACTAATGAACCAACTCTTATCTACTGCGATCAAGATCAAATCGATAAGTGCATCAGTAATCTAGTCTCCAATGCAATTAAATACAGTGGTGAAAAAAGTCAAGTTACCGTGAGTATAGTCAATAATCAGGACAATAACTTTATAGGAATTGAAGTAAAAGATAATGGTCGAGGCATCAGCGAAGATTCGGAAAGCAAAGTTTTTCAACGCTTTTATCAAGATGCCCAGTCAGAGAAAATAACGGAGCCAGGAACCGGTATCGGATTATCGCTGGTCAAAGAACTGGTAAATTTGCACCATGGACGAGTAGAACTCATTAACAAATTTGGTGAAGGTTGTCGCTTTATTATTTGGTTGTTACGAGGAAGCAAACACTTTGCAGAATCCAACTTTATCGAACCTAAGCTATTAGCTCAGTTAACCAATGAGCCTATTAATTTTCCGAAAAAGTTAGATGCTTTAAACAACAGTGATGGTACGAATAATGAGGAAGGATATGTTGATATAACAACAATTTTAATCGTTGATGACAACGACGAACTACGCCATTTTGTCGCCTTGCGGTTATCAACTTACTATCGTGTTATTCAGGCGTGTAACGGTAAAGAAGGACTGGCTATGGCAAATACTGAGTTACCGGATCTAATTATCTCAGATGTGACGATGCCATTAAAAAATGGTATGGAAATGGTTAAAGAAATAAAAAATAATCCTGAAACGAGCTGTATACCGATTATACTTTTGACCGCGAAGTCAACCAAGCGGGAAACCGTAGAAGGTCTTCAGTCTGGTGCCGATGATTACCTGACTAAACCCTTCGACACTTCTGAGCTAATCGTCCGAATAGCTGGTCTGCTCGAAAGTCGCAAGAGGCTTCGCTTAAAAATAGAAGCAGAGCTATCTGAATCGAATGCCGCAGAGAAACTTATCGACAATCACAAAGGCGAGCGATCTTTTAAAGAACGTCTCAAAACGGAGATTTTAACTCAAATCACTCAACCCGATTTTTCTATCGATAATATTGCCAAGTCATTGGCTTTGAGTCGGCGTTCGCTCAATAGAAAATGCCAGCAAGAGTTACAACAATCAATCGGCAACACATCACCGAAATCCGCATGCAATCGGCATTTCAACTTCTCAAGGAGCAAAATCACAACGTCAGTGAAGTTGCTTATGCGACCGGATACGAAAGTTTGGCTTATTTTTCCCGAACTTTCAAAGGGTTCTTCGGGCGCTCTCCCTCATTAGTTACTCAAACATCCGAGTGGCGATAGCTCACAAAATCGATTTAGCAGAGCATTCACTCTTTACTAACACGAAAAATAAAAAACCTTAAGTTTCTCAAAGCCTTATGGCGCTTTGTCCCTGAGTGAAAATATAACCCCAACCACTTTTTTGTGAAAATTGGCTCGCAAAGTCAAATTTTTGGCTCGATATTGCAAGCAGTTTTTCTCCCTACACCATTAAACTGATGACTCCAATATGATTAGAACGCTTTCTAATTGCAAGCCTAATTCTTCAAAGGAGATTTAAGATGGGAAAACGATTTATCAAAAATTTTATTGGTATTATTTTATGCTCAATATTCATGATTGGATGTGGCGGCGGTGGAACTTCAGAGCCAGAAGTTATACAACCACCCCCTCCTCCGAGCAATAATTGGGACTCCATGCAATGGGATCAGGGCTCATGGCATAACTAGACCGGATATAACTGAACAAGAATAAATCAATCTATCAATACATATAGAGGAATAAATATGAAAACGATAATCCAAAAATTAGGATGTTCTGCGCTGGTACTCAGCCTAGCATTCTGCTCAACAACATTTGCCGATCCGGTAACCATACCCAATAGCTTTTCTGCGGGTCAACCGGCAGTGGCGTCTGAAGTGAACGCCAACTTCTCGGTAGTTGAAACTGCCGTCAATGCCAACGACGAGGCAATCGATTTAAATGCTAGCAATATAACCACAAACGGAGATGGTATAACTGCCAATTCCGATAATCTGATAGAAATTCAATCTCGCCTCAGCAACCGCTATTGGGTATCAGTGAATCCTAATGCTTTTGTCACTGAAAATTCCAGTCAGGGTCAAGCTGCTCTTTGTGAGTTAACCTATAACCCAAGTAACGCTCTCGTTCTTTTTCGTCGAAATGCTAGCGCCGGCAACGCTGATTGCGACATGATCGGTGGGATCCAACTGCCTGATAATCACACCATTGTATCAATGCAATGTGGGCAATCGCCAGGTAGCACCAGTGCAACAATAGAATTAAAACGCGTTCGTCAGGCTGGTTCACCAAGCATAGAGACGATTACTTCCACTCCTGCACCGGAATTATCTGGTGGTCATGTCACTTCTGTTTCATCTTCAATTGAGCCAGGAACCGAACTAATCGCCAACCAAAATTACAGCTATTTCATTTACGTTGATGTTGATACCAGTGACTTTACTGATATTAGCTGGGGATTAAGCGGGTGTTCCATCGAGGTGCAACCGAGCGATATCTCATGACGGTAACATGCAATTTTTAGGTCAGCACAAAACTTTAGTCAACAATAGAAGATGGGGTAGTTACCTCATAGCTACGTAAAATGCCAACAATTTTACAATAACGACCTATTCCTTTATGCTCAATTAAAAAGCGGGCATAGCTATGAAACATTTTTGGGATGGAAAAGAACTAGCCGATCATTGGTCACTAAGTTTTGAGGAACTTGAATTATTGAAAACAAAACCTTCTCGTAGTCATTTACCGTTCAGCGCACAACTCAAATACTATCGATATTCTGGTTCTTTCCCTAAATCATTTTCGGACATTCCTGAAATTCCATTACAGTACCTTATGGGTCAATTAGAAGCCGATCAAATCGATGAGTATGAGTGGGATGGCAGGACTGCCAAGCGACATAAGTTAGAAATACTTGAATATCTCGGCATTAAAAAATCAAAAAAGACTGACCGAACAAAGTACAAAGAATGGTTGATCAGCGAATTAATTCCGAAAATAAACAACATCAAAGAGTTGTCCGTTCGCTCAGAAGAATGGTTTCTCCGTCATAAATTAATATTACCCACCAATATCATGCTAGAACGCCTTATCAGATCGGCAATTGTCACTCACGAAGAACGTGTATTCGAATTAATTGCGTATTCTCGCGAACGTGAACACCAAATGGCGACCATCGTGAACACCTGACCTTCGACTCATTGGGCTCAGGTCATTTTTACACTAAGTGTTCACCATCAGTCAAAATTTATTGCGTTTTCGCATCGATTCACCTCTCAATTCGATCCGGTGTGCATTGTGCGTGACTCGATCTAAAATGGCGTCAGCGAGTGTATTATCACCAATCGATTGATACCATTCGGTCGTCGGAAGTTGAATTAAAATCATGGTGGAGCCTGAGCCATGACGGTCGTCCATTATTTCCATTAAGTCGTTTCGTTGCGGCGCTTCGAGCGGCTCTAATCCCCAGTCATCTAAAATGAGGCAATCCAGTTTGGCGAGAGTGGTGAGCATTTTTGAATAACTACCGTCCGCCTTCGCTTGCGAAAGAGCCAGCAATAATCGAGAGAGTCTAAAATATTTAACGCTCTTACCTTTCATACAAGCTTCATGACCAAGAGCGCAAGCGATGTAAGTTTTACCACTTCCACAAGAACCCGTTAACAATAAATTTTGAAATTTATTGAGCCAATCACATTGTAATATCGCTTTTTAAGTTGCCTGTCTTTTTGATGTCTTTTATTGAAACCGTAAGTTGGGTGTCTGATATTGGGTTTTTAAATAAGTTCGAGGGCGAGCCCCCTCGATTAGAGAATAAAAATTATGTGATCTTAGAATAGATTTTGGAATTAATCATGTGACCATAAATTTATGCGAATTGCTCTGTTGTCATCGGTTTTGAGAAGAGTGGAAAGCTATTTTCAGTCGTTGACTTTTGTTTGTCGGGGTCTATGGTAGCTGTTGCATCAGTTAAAACAGATACCTCAAAACCATTATCGTATGCATAGCGCATCG
>Ga0316205_10003303_pt1 | contig 15464 bp, 14 predicted proteins | sample 3monthpyrite_MG_FD_204941 | JGI IMG/M metagenome (GOLD analysis project Ga0316205, IMG submission 204941) | Microbial mat bacterial communities from mineral coupon in-situ incubated in ocean water Damariscotta River, Maine, United States -... | ecosystem: Environmental > Aquatic > Marine >... | reverse complement strand
TTTTCTTGCAGTAATTTAAAGCTGACCTCCTGAAGAGTATCATTTGGAATTGCAGGCATTTGATTAATGGTTTCAATATGCTGTTGGTTTAACTCTCCTTGTAACTCACCAACTCTCATTTTTTCTAAGTCAATATAATAGAGAGGTTCGGTTGGTATAATGAGTTGATGCTGCTTCAAATTCGTAACTAGTTCCGATGTATCTTCAAGTAGTGATGTTTTTTTCCACTGATACTTCAGTTCTAACGGGTCACCTGCTGATAATTTAGTTTCACAAGCGAGTTCTTTCCAAAAGCAACGACCGGATTTAATCAATTTTTCTATTACAATTTTTCCTATTGAGTCTTGAAGCAAGACTGGTTTATAGGAAAAGTATCGGTCTTTTTGAGAGTTAAGTAATGATATGATGATCGAATCGCAATGGTTAAAATACTGGGGACCATTGGCATAACCGTTTTTAAAATAGTACGCAGCATCGCAGATAGCATTAAATGTCATACTTTTTGGTTTGTAATAGCCTCCATCTTGTTTAATTCCTGTTCTAATAAATTCTACTTCAATAGTATTATTTGCACCTTCCGTTAATATATAAGCTAACCACTTTTTTGGATCTTGAATCGTATTTTCAGCAACAGGCTGACTAAGATCAGATAAACCACTTAACCATTGATTAAGCGCTTTAGCTTGTGGAGAGATTGGTTTTGATTTTTGTGCCGGTTTAACATATTGCGGATATTTTTCAAGATACGCTAGCAATACCGCCACGACATGTTTGCAATTATAACCAACCGGGCAGCTGCAATCACCGTCTATGTCGACCAAATGGTTATCTCGGATAATTTCAATATTTTGTGTGTATTGATAACGACCAGAAACCGCACCAAAAATGGCAATTGAGTTGCCTTCATCTTCATGCTCAATATTAAAAGTTAGCACAAGACCCGATTTAAAATAGCTCTTGCCCCTTTGGAAACTGCCATGGTCACATTCTGATTTGATATGTTTTTCTGTAAAAATAGTCATTGGTGCTAGAAATTTCTCTGTAATAATATTTTCTGCGAGGTCTCAATTATGGTCAGTCAGACCAATTCCAAGTAAGCACTCTCAATTTTGATTAAACATCTTTTGCAACATAACAGCTGCTTCTTTTTCGTTATCACTAAGTGGTTCATTGGTATCACATCTTGGATCTGTCTTTTGAATAACTGATAACATAACGGGGGTTAGCGGGATCGGGTCACAGCCATGATCCGTTTCACAAATTAAATCCCACTTTTTATCCGCTTTGATATGACACGCAAAACAATTACCACCAAAACGATTGACCACATCAGCAAAACCTCTTTTGTCGATTTTGCTACCGCTTTTGGAAACACTAAGTTCAAAAAATTCCCAATCATTTGTTACGCTATTAAAATCTTTGTTTCGCTTCACCATGACTTCGGTTGGTACTAATTGAACCACCGAACCAACTGGATACACACCGCCGCTTTCTGACTTAGCTGTTGCCAGTGTTCCTTCGATATTACCTAATAGGTTATCTAAATACAGTCCTCTAACCTTAGTCATATCTCGAATACAATTAAAACTGGAATCAGTGATAACTAGTTCTTGCTTAGGTTTAGGATCAGCCTCAGCCATCAAAATTGATGTGAAACAAAACATAACGCTAATAACCACTGTTAATTTTATATTATTCATAATAATCCTTATACTTTATATGAAAAAGCCAGTTAAATGAAAAAGCTAGTTATGATTGATAGATCTGGAATAGCATGAAATTATACCCTAATCAGACTAACTCCAAGTAGGTGTATTTAGTAAATCTTGACAGATGACTTGGATTTGTCCGATATTTTTTCAAATCGATTAAATGACATTGCGGATACTTTTTTAATGTACGGTGTATTGCAGACTCAATTCTTCCAATTTCGTCTAGAATGGGTTTTGCCGCCCGCTCCGTTTCGATTTTTTGAGTTTCAATTCATTGGTATTGCAAGAATTTTCCGTTTTAAAAAGCTCCAGATATTGAACTAGAGTTTAGAGTGAACTCTAGATTATCAAATTCCGCTCTTGAGTTTTTTTAACAATTCATCATTTCCTTTAAGCTGTTCGCTCCATTGATCAAAATCACCAGTGATACCATCTAACACCGAAAGATCGCCAACCTTGTCTGATATGGCTGAAGCAAACTTGCCTTTCAGTTTTTCTGCTTGCTGTTTTACTTTTTCCCCGATTGCCGCTGTAAATAATTTTTCTAAACTTGATTTTATTTTTATATCGGGATCAGATAAAGAGCCTGTGGCAATAACATCAATCGCTAATTGCTTTTGTTGATTTAATAAACCAGCTAATGTTTTTTGCCAGCCAGATAAGTTTTCTGGTGAGGTTATATTTGGCTTATTGAGTTTTAAAGATAATTCGAGATCCACTTTTTCTAAGGTTAGCTGTCCTTTGAGGGTAGAGTCGAGTTTTCCTGAATTGATAGTCCAATTACCTTGATCGGTTTGCATTAAATTCATGTGGGCAATCGACCAATCGGAAACTAGCGCATCTATATCGGTAAGCATTTTTTCGGGACTAGACCAATTACTTTTCAATGTCACAGTCGCATTACCTTTACCTGTCAAGTTAATATTTAGATCTGCTGGCTTGCCAACCAACCACGGAAAATAACCGATATTATTACCTAAACCAGAAAGCTTCCATTCTGAATTTTTTCCACTTAAATTTATTTTTTTAACTAATACATCAGGAAAAATTTGCTTATCTTTAAACTGAACGTATTTTCCTTTGCTAGTAGAATAAACAGGTGTCTCTTCTTTTCCACCAGTGTTGCTCGACATCCCTTCGGTCATTGCAATCGCTTTTTCCACCCAAGGTGTAAATTGGGGCCCTAAAAACTTATCTGATAACCCAGCAATCCCATTTCCTAGTCCTGTTTTAGCCATTATGGCTTTTAGGTCATCCTTAGGTCCCTTACGAACATTGGAGATTTGTTTTTGTAGTTCTTTTTTATCAGTATCAATTTTGGTCTTAAGTTCGGAAATTACTTTTCGCTCTTTATCAATATTTTTTTTGAGCTTTTTCCAGTTTTTTCTATCCTTGACTAAATTGAGTTTGTTTTCTTTAGCTCTCTTGGATAAACGATTAAATTCAGTTTCAATTGTCGATATTCTTTTTTGGTAAGCCTCTTTGTCAAGATCTTTTTTCCATTCTTGTTGTATTTTCTTTTGTGATTTATCGAGAGTTTGTAAACGCTTAACGGTGATCAGATCTGCTTTAGCTACCATACTTTTAATATCTGCTTCGGTTAACTCTGGTAGCTCAATAGAAGTTACTTGCTCGGCTAAAGCTTCTGTTTTTCGTCCACTAGCGAGTTCACCACTTGATGTTCTTTTTGTGCCAAGTTGTATGCCAGAGACGGTTAGCTCTTCAATTAATATTTTTTTCCATAAAAGCGCGTTTGAATCCAGACCAAAATTAATTTGCTCGGCTTCAAACAGGTTAGTCATCGGTTGTTCTGGATCGGTTGCTTGCAAGCGGTTTATGTTAATTGTTAATGGAAATAACGCCACCTCAACTTTTTCTACATCGACTTTTGCACCGAGTGCCTCGGAGCCGACTTCTTCGATCCCATTTTTAATAATATTTGGGGCTAAAAAATACCAACTAGCCGCTAATAAAGCGCTTAGTACAAAAAAAACCACGACTCCCCATAATCTAAAAATTTTCATTCCGATATCCTATTCTTTGTTCAATTCGTATGATGCAAGCACCTAGATATTTCAAGTACCCGGTATTTAAGATGATTTAGCTAGAATAAATTTGCCAAAACTTAGAAGCTTTTAGCATTTTTGTTATTTTAAACTGATCAAATTTGGTCATCCATTTTCCACGGTAACCACGGATCATCAACTTTACTATTGGAAACAAAATAATGGCGGTAATTATTCCAATAACAAAAGATCCCATAACGCCGCTATAATAAAAATCACTCCAACGCCCTAAAAGGGTATTAAAAAATGATTGCCAAACAGCGGTTAGTGAAGGCGTTTGTAATATAGCTAAACCAACTGATTCAAACAATGGCGATAAAAGAAAACCCATCAGCGCAAATAATGGATAGCTGACTAGCAGTAAGGACAAGTTGACTCTGAACCAAAGCGCAATCAAAACAATAACAACATTGTGCAGTGACATTAAAGGAGTAAAACCCAATATCACCGACAAAGATATGGCAAAAGCTAATTGATTTACCGATTGTTCAGAGTTAAGCGCTTTTAAAAGTTTAGCCAGAATAGTTAACATGGTAATAGCTCCTAAAAGATTTTATTGACGAGTCGTTGCCGCATCACCAGCGGAATTGATCGCAACGCATTGGTTGGTTGAGCAACTGGTTTTCGGTGGCGAAACATGCACACAAATCCCTACCATTCCAGACTTTTGATTTTGATTTTTTTGCTCCAAATTATACTGCTCAATTGACTCTTTGAATTTTTTGAGCTCGGTCTTTTTTTCAGAATAAATCAGATACTTAGTATATCCACCACAAGGTGAATGACCGATCCCAATACTTTTACACTGGTTGCTATTGTCACAATCTAAATCGATCATTCGTTGAATTTTGTCTAAATTATTTTGCCGGGTTTCGGAGCCCGCTTGCTGAGCGCAAGCGATAGGAACAAGATTGACGACACTGAAAAGTGCGATAATGAGTAAATTTTTCATAAATTCCCTTTATCTTTGATGTTTTATTCGAATGATTAGGTTTAATCTAACCGATTTCCGCGTTAATATCCATCCGGTTTATCCAAGATTAGATAGATTCCGCTAGTTTTTGGGTTTCTAAGTGCTTTATTGTTTCTAGCTATTTTTTGTATTTAACTCCTATATACCCATTATTGAGGAATTTTTGTGTCTAACTTTATTATTGAATTTAAAAATGCGCTGTCCAGCGAGTATTGCGATCAATTAATCGAAAAGTTTGAAGCTTTTCCCCATAAAGAAGCCGGTAGAACCGGTGCCGGAGTCGACAAAGTCAAAAAGGACAGTCTTGATTGTTATATTAGCCAACACAAAGAGTGGCAGCAAGAATGTAATCAGCTTTCTCATTTGATCTTACAAGCAACTATTAACTATGCGCGGCAATTTCCTTTTTTGATAACCGGCGCGATTTCTCCTTCGATCCAAGATCCAAAAACAGGCAAAATTCGCACAGTAACCCATGAAGATATTGCCAAACTGGATAATCAAGCGATAGAGAATATGATAAAAATGATATTTCGACTCGATAATGTCAATATGCAACGTTATACCAAAGGCAAGGGCGGTTATCATCATTGGCATTCAGAGCATTTTCCACATCCTAATGATGCTTCACAAAAGTCGTTACATCGTGTTCTATTATGGCTAATTTACTTAAATGATGTGGAAGAAGGCGGCGAAACGGAGTTTTTTTACCAAAACGCCAAAGTCAAACCCCAAAAAGGTAGTTTGGTGTTAGCGCCGGTGAACTTTACCCATACACATCGTGGCTGTGTTCCAATATCCAATGATAAATACGTACTGGCTTCCTGGGTGATGTATAACCAGGCAGAGCAGCTATACGCAATGCCAAAAAGCTAGCTCAAGTAATTCATCTCAAGAAATGATTAATTTAGGGCAATGGAGATAGTTACTGCTTGTAACATTTATTTACATCTAAATGAATTGCAGATGCAACATTTATTCAAATACACCGTCTTAGTACTTAGACGTGTATTGCGTCTCCCGCAACCCCTCCTAATTGACGCGGGCTTGGGATTTGGTTTCCCCAAACTGAGTCCCTGATCGACCCCAAAACGTCTGTTTTGGGGTCTTTTTTTACTCTAAATATTTAGTAATGCTCTAATCAGCAAGGGGTTAATCTTGCGTAGGACAAAACCAGCCATTTACAGCCCACACTGTCGAAGTTTATTTGTACTCTTGCTTGAGAGCCATCACCTTCACAATTCAAAATTACCCCAATACCGAACTTGGGATGTTCAACCATTTGTCCTAGTGCATAACCCGTTTCACTTTTTGTTTTGGGTGTGCTCTCAAACGTTTCAAATACAGGCTGGCTGATTTGCGTATTTAAACGCACATTATCTTTTACTTCGGCGGGTATTTCTCTTATAAAACGTGAAACCGCTGGATAAGTTTCTTTGCCATATAAGCGTCTTTTTTCAGTATAAATTAAATACAGCTTTTGCATGGCTCGAGTGATCCCAACATAAGCTAAGCGGCGCTCTTCTTCTAACTTGTCAGGCTCTTCCATCGACATCGAGTGAGGAAATAATTTCTCTTCCATACCAGCGATAAATACTAATGGAAACTCTAACCCTTTAGCTGAATGCAAAGTCATTAATTGTACGCAATCTTCATATTGCTCAGCTTGATTATCGCCCGCTTCTAAAGATGCGTGAGCCAAAAACGCAGTCATAGGCGAAAGATCAGGGTAATCTTCGTAATCAAATTCTCTTGCTGCGTTCGCTAGTTCCGCCAAGTTTTCTTTTCTAGCGAGGGCTTTTTCGCCTTTTTCTTTTTGGTAATGCGCATCTAATCCTGCTGATTCAATGGTCAATTGAATTTGCTCTGAAAGTGGTAACTCATGAAATTCTTCGAATCCATGCTTAATGAGTGACAAAAATCCACCTAGCGACATGGTTGCTTTTGCAGGCAATAATAATTGATCGACCACCTGAGTTGCGGCGTCCCACAAAGTGCAACTTTGCTCTCTAGCCAGTTGCCGAATTTGCTCAACACTTTTTTGTCCTAAACCGCGAGTTGGCAGATTAACGACTCGCTCAAACGCTGCATCATCTTGATGGTTATACATCAGCCTTAAATAGGCGAGAGTAGTTTTAACTTCGGCTCTTTCAAAGAATTTTAAACCGCCGTATATACGATATGGAATTTGGCGTTGCAATAAAAACTCTTCCAATACTCGAGATTGCGCATTAGAGCGATACAAAATAGCTGAGTCTTTATAAGCATTGCCCTGTTGATACCAATCGGTAATTCGACCAGCTATAAAACGTGCTTCCTCTTGCTCGTTAAATGCTGCATAGATTGAAATTGGCTCGCCGTCATTGTCATCGGTCCATAAATTTTTACCCATGCGCTCTTGATTATTGGCAATCACGGCATTGGCGGCTTTTAGAATATTACCGGTTGAGCGATAGTTTTGCTCTAGACGAATGATCTTATTATTAGAATACTCCGTTTCAAAGCGCTGAATATTTTCAATTTTAGCGCCACGCCACCCGTAAATGGATTGATCATCATCACCGACAATCGAAATGCGGCAATCGTGAGATGTGAGTAACTTGATCCACGCGTATTGAATGCCGTTGGTATCTTGAAATTCGTCGACTAATAAATGTTTAAATCGCTCTTGATAATGCTCTCGAAGATGTTGTTTATCTCGAATTAATTCATAAGCTTTAAATAACAGCTCGGCAAAATCGACCAAACCGCCAACCTGACAAGCATTTTGATATTGAAAATAGACCTTAGTATGAATGCTGGTAAATAGATCGCCACGATGATTAATATCTTGGGGTCTTTTACCTTCATCTTTTTGATGATTTATAAACCATTGCGCTTGTTTTGCTGGCCATTCATTTTCGTCTAAGTTTAAATCTTTCATTACTCGTTTTATTACCCGAAGCTGATCATCGGAATCAAGAATTTGAAAGGTATCAGGCAGATCGGCTTCTCTGGCATGTGCTCGCAATAATCGATGGGCTAATCCATGAAAAGTGCCAATCCACATGCTACTGCTATTTCGACCAAGTAAATTTTCCACTCGAGAGCGCATTTCTTGAGCAGCTTTGTTGGTAAAAGTCACCGCCATAATAGAATGGGACGATAAATTTTCCATTGCGATTAACCAGGCAATACGGTGAACTAACACCCGCGTTTTTCCTGAGCCCGCTCCTGCAAGAACTAACAATGCTGGTACGTCAGCGGTAACAGCCTCACGCTGAGCTTGATTTAAACTATCTAAAATTGGTGTGACATCCATAGGGGCATTGTGTATCGTTAGTGAATTGATTAAGGTTGATAAAAATTATGATAAAACAAATTATCTTTGGTGTATTCTACATTTTTTTGGCTGTTCCTTCAGCTTTCGCAGAGCAAATTAAAGGATCTTTTTCTCTTAATGAGATAAAAACCAAACTAAATCTTCTTAGTCCAGATGATGACGATAAAATAACCGGTTTAAAACAGAGCGAAACAAAAAAGCATTAACCAAGGAATAAATTAAATATGAATCAACCGACAATATACGATGTCACTCAAATATTAGAAAATCAGAGAGCCGCTTTTTTATTAAATCCTTATCCGTCCGAAAAATTGCGCAAGCAACAATTAGTCGCACTGAAAAAAGCCTTAATCAAACATAAAGAAAAGTTAGTTAAAGCGATCTCTGCGGATTTTGGTAGTCGCTCTAATGATGAGTCATTACTTGCCGACATAATGCCGATTGTCATGTCGATTGATCATGCGATAAAACATTTACGCGAGTGGATGAAGCCAGAAAAACGCAAAGTCTCTATGATGTTTCAGCCAGCTTCAAACCGAATTATGTTTCAACCTTTAGGTGTGATTGGGATCATGTCACCGTGGAACTTTCCGGCTCTTTTATCTTTAGGACCATTGGTTGCTGCTATTGCAGCAGGTAATCGAGCAATAATCAAACCAAGCGAATTTACCCCTTATGCCAATCGTGTGATTAGCGAAATAATTAAAGACGCCTTCTCGAATGATGAGGTTGCAATGGTCGACGGTGACGCAGATTTGGCTGCCAATTTTTCTGGCTTACCTTTTGATCATTTGCTATTTACCGGATCAACCGACGTAGGAAAGTTGGTAATGGCATCTGCGGCTAAAAATCTGACACCAGTGACACTAGAGCTAGGAGGAAAATCACCAGCCATTGTTGCTCCTGATGTATCCGCAGAATTTGTGGTGACCCGAATGCTATATGGTAAATGTTTAAATGCAGGACAAACTTGCGTCGCGCCCGATTATATTTTGTGTCCTGAAACAATGGTTGACGAATTGGTTAATTCAATAAAACAGCAGTTTAAGCAGTTATATCCTAACTTAGATAACGGTGATTACACCTCAGTGGTGAATGATCGACAACATGAACGACTTCAAATATTGTTAAAGGACGCCATTGAAAAAGGTGCGAATGTTGTCTCTTTAAGCGATAACACTGATAAATTGCCACGCTTAATGCCGTTACAGTTATTGTTAAACTGCAACGAAAGTATGTCAATCATGCAGCATGAAATATTTGGACCACTACTGCCGATTGTAACTTACAAAAAGATTGATGAAGCAATCACTTATGTGAACTCAAAAGCTCGACCACTTGCATTTTATATCTTTACCAAAGATAAAAAGCTAGAAACGCGTATCCTTAATCATACCCATGCCGGAGGGGTTTGTATCAATGATACAACCAACCATGTCGCTCAAGATGACTTACCCTTTGGCGGTATTGGTGCTTCTGGAATGGGGAAATATCACGCGATAGAGGGCTTTAAAACCTTCAGTGCTGCTAAATCGATTCTAAAAAGAGGTGTTTTTTATTCCACTAGTGCAGCTTTTCCTCCATACGGAAAGCTCATCCATAAACTCATTTACCGAAAGTTCTTGAATTAAAGAGTCATCCTTTGGCAAAAGCAAAAATCTCTGACTATACTGGATCTATTCTATTACAAATGTAAATTAACCAGTTTGAAATGATTAACGTTTTGCTGTTTGAAAAAAGTAAGGAGAACTTTGCTTCTATCGATAATATGTTAACGCATCAAATTAACACGCAATATCAAGTTAACTGGCGTGATATGTTTAGAGAGGAAGTTTTTGCAAATAGCCACTTTGACGTAATCCTTCTTTTCAAAGATTCTAGTGATCAAGCTAATCTGGAAACAATTCAAAGTATTGTCGAATTAGAATTACCAACTCCCATTATATTAATAAGCCCTACAGATGACGCCCATTTTGACGACAAGGCAATGCAGGCGGGCGCTACCGACAGTATTCCACTTGATGAAATTTCACCAAATTTATTAGATCGATGTATTCGACATGCCATTGGGCGACGTAATACTGAAGCGAAATTGAGTTTTTTAGCCACTCACGATCAACTTACCGGGTTAGCCAATCGCTATTTGTTTTATGAGCACCTCTCTCATTCAATCAGCATTTCTAAGAGGCATCATTCTACCTTTGGTTTGCTGTTTATGGATCTAGATAAATTCAAACACATCAACGACTCTTTAGGTCATGATGTTGGTGATATGTTGCTGATTGAGGTCGCTAATCGAATTAGAGAAGCAGTAAGAGTAACCGATATTGTCGCGAGAATTGGCGGTGATGAATTTACGGTATTATTGGATAATTCTAAGAGCAAAAAAGAGCTTTCATTTATCGCACAAAAAATTCAAATGGCGATAGAGCCGATGATCAAAATTAGACATCATGAGTTATATGTTACCACCAGTATTGGCATCGCTTATTTTCCCGAATGTGGGTTAGAACCGCAAACCTTGATGAAGAGTGCTGATATCGCTTTATATAAAGCGAAAGATCTTGGTAGAAATAAATTTTATTTTTATACCAATGATCTTAATGAACAAGCGCGATTAAAGTTGGAATTAGAACGCAGTTTGCGACGGGCAATGATCAAGGGTGAGTTTGAAGTCTATTTTCAACCTCAAGTAAGAGCTTGCGATCATACAGTTTGTGGGGCTGAAGCATTGTTACGTTGGAATCATCCAACCCTTGGACTTGTTTCTCCCGCAGATTTTATTCCGATCTTAGAAGAGTTGGGTTTGATGGTGGCTGTGGAACAATGGGTGATTAAACAAGTTTGTCATGTCGCAAAAACAGTGACTGACCAATATGGAAAAATGCGATTTGCAGTTAATATTTCAGGCTCACATTTTAAATTGGGCGATCTAAAACAAAGTATTTATTTGGCTCTTCAAGACAGCTCATTAGACGCAAGTTATCTAGAAATTGAATTAACCGAAGACGTAATGATCGAGCACGTTGAACGAAATAATCACGTTCTAAATGAATTATCCGATATTGGAATTTCAATCGCACTTGATGATTTTGGTAAAGGCTACTCTTCACTAAGTTATCTAAAGAATTTTCCGGCCGATATTTTAAAAATTGATAAAGCATTCATTGACAATTTATTGTCTGACGGCAAAGATGCAGCAATAGTCGAAGCGATGATTGATTTATCGCATAAGCTGGGAATTAAAGTGGTAGCCGAAGGTGTCGAAGATGTTCAACAAGCGAAATTATTGAATGATAAAAATTGCGATTATATTCAAGGTTATTATTTTGCCAAACCAATGTCGACAGAGAGTTTACATGGATTTTTAAAGAAGAACTCTCTTAAGAACCAAAAAATTAATAGTCATTAAATAGAATTCTTCCCCTTCTCCATCTCATTAACCACTTTTTCTAATGCTTCAATTTTTTCTCTAGTTCTCGCAAGAACTTTTTTCTGTACATCAAATTCTTCACGAGTGACAAGATCCATCTTGCCGATTAACGACTGTAAAATTCGCTTAAAACTACTCTCAATATCTTGTTGAAATGCTTTAGCTCCGGGTGGGATACTTTGACTAAATTTATCGGCTAGCTCTTCAATTTTTTTTGCATCTAACATATCGGCTCTTGTTCAGTATTAGTGAATATGCGCGTCATTGTACCATAGAGAATAAACAGTGCAATTTAGCGTTTTCAAGGTATAATCTGAGCTTACGAAAACTCTTATTACAATTTTTTGATGCTTCCAAAAATATTACCTCAGTTTTTAGTCGGTTCAATTGCATTCTTAATGCATGTGGTGAATACCCTATTCTGGGTTATGCCAATTTTTTTATTGGCTTTTTTGAAGGTTATTTTACCGATAGCCATGCTCCGCAGGTTATTTGACCGATTGTTAAATGCTTGCGCCTCCAATTGGATCTCATTTAACAAATTCATCATAAAGTTCACCAAACCTATCCATTGGGAGATTGATATACCGCAAAATATCTCTACTAATGATTGGTATTTGGTGATGGCAAATCACCAAAGTTGGGTGGATATTCTAGTGCTGCAGAACGTTTTTAATCGTAAAATTCCTTTTTTGAAGTTCTTTTTAAAACAACAACTCATGTGGGTACCAGTACTAGGCATGGCGTGGTGGGCTCTTGATTTTCCATTTATGAAACGTTATTCAAAATCTTATATCAAGAAGAATCCTCATAAAAAAGGGCAGGATTTTGAAACGACCAAAAAGGCCTGCGAAAAATTTAAGACAATCCCAATCTCCATTATGAATTTTTCTGAAGGAACTCGTTTTACCCAAGCCAAACGCGATAAGCAGCAATCGCCTTTTAAACACTTGCTTAAACCAAAAGCGGGGGGAATTGGTTACGTGCTGACTTTGATGGGCGAAGAAATCACAAAAATACTCGATGTCACTATCGACTATCCAGATCATCACTCACCAAGTTTTTGGGATCTAATGACCGGTCGACTTGACAAAATAATCGTTACCGCCAAATTAATAGATATTCCAGAGCAGGTTCAAGGCAGCTATATTGAAAGCTCCGATCAGCGTAAAAAAGTTCAAAGATGGGTTAATGAGCTATGGCAAGCGAAAGATGAGCAGCTGAATTTGATACGAGAAAATGAGTAATATTAAGCAGATAAATAACTCTAGTTCCCACTCTGGAGCATGGCAACTAGAGTCCAGTAACCTGACAATAACGGCGTCAAATAAACCTATATAAAGCCACCAAAAATATCATCGAAATACAGAGTAAAGCGACTCCAAAAGCAACTAACCTAATTTTTTTAGTCTTTCCACGCTTTAGCGCAAAAATCCCAGCAATAATATAAGCAATCAATAAAACAACTTTGACCGTTAGCCATCCTTCAGCGAATGGATAAAGACCACTCATAATCGATAAATAAATTGCCGCACCTAGAAGTAATGTGTCATTGATATGAGGGAAAATCCGCACTAATTTTTGTTGTAACAATGGATTATCCGTTGCCATCCACCAACCACGTAATGCAAACCCAAATAGCGAGAATATCGCCGTTGTTAGATGAATAATTTTTATGATGCCGTAATATTCCATAGGTTATCTGTCCCAAAAGTTATGACTTACCAGTAAAGGTTATTTGCCCTTTGAATTGATTAGTTAAAGCTGATTTGAAATCATCAACTTCTTGCGATGCGATATTAACAGAAATTAGAATTTTAGTTTGATAATCTAACTGTAAATTTTCTGTTTGGTAATCTTTTAAAATATGCTCACAATCTTTAAGTTGAGTATATTCAAGATCGAAAACAACCGTTTGATATTCGATCTTTTCTTTTAATTTTAATTGCTCTAAAGTTAGTTTGACGCCACCGCCATAAGCTCTCGCTAATCCGCCGGTTCCCAGTTTTGTGCCACCAAAAAAGCGGGTGCAAACTACTACAATATCACCGATAGATGAATGCTGAAGCACATGCAACATCGGCTTGCCCGCAGTCCCCGATGGCTCGCCATCGTCGCTACAACCAACAAGCGTTGTAGAACTCGGGTCGCCAACGATATAAGCCCAACAATGATGAGCGGCATCAGGATAAGTTTGTCTAAGATCTTTAATAAAATATTTCGCCGCTTCAGCCGTTGAAACACAACTGACACGAGTGATAAATTGACTGTTTTTAATCTCCTCTTCGACTGTAAGATCTTCGGCGGGAATATTATAGCTTGGCATAAAAATATAAAAACCGTTTACCACAGAGGCACAGAGTTCACAGAGAAAAACAACGACAAATATTTTTTTTCTTTTCTCATTTTCCTCTGTGCCTCTGTGGTAGAAATATCTTTTGAATGTTTATAAGTTTTTTCTTATTTCAATTTGGCAAATGCTTCGCGGGTTAAATTCAAAACACCATCATCTTGCACAACGATATTATCTTCGATCCGAATCCCACCATAAGGCATGAACTTTTCGATTTTGTCCCAGTTAAAAGCATTAGTATGCTCGCCATTTTTCTGCTCTTTCAATAATGACTCAATAAAATATAATCCCGGTTCAATCGTAAATACCATTGATTCTTCCATGTTTCGAGTACTTCGCAAAAATGGGTGATTGTCTGGCGGCGGGTTAGCTGTACCACTACTATCCGCAAACTGTCCACCGACATCATGTACTTGAATGCCTAACAAATGTCCCAACCCATGTGGAAAAAATGTTTGAGATATCCCGCTCTCAACAATCGCTTCGGCAGACATTCCGACAAAACCATGAGTAATTAAAATTTCAGAAATTTTTAAGTGTGCGTTGATATGTAAATCCAAATATTTTTGACCGGTTTTTATCGAATCAATGCATTTTAATTGCATTTGATCCATTGCTTGAATTAAGTCGGCAAATTCGTCTTGTTGATAGGAATAAGTTCGAGTGATATCCGAGTGGTAACCATTCACGGTGACACCGGCGTCAATTAAAAAGGAATGTCTTTCAGCGGGCGATTTTGCTTTGCATTCTGTGTAGTGCAAAATCGAGGCGTGCTCATTTAGTGCGACAATATTTCCATAAGGCATTTGATGTTCCAGCATACCTGACGCTTCAAGATAAGCTAGGTGGATCTGCAGTTCACTTTTTCCCTTTCTAAAGGCACTTTCTGCGGCTTGATGCGCGATTGCTGCTTGTTGATTAGCCTGCCGCAAACTTTCAATTTCATAATCGCTTTTATATGCCCTTTGCCAGTAGATAGCATTAAGTAATTTTTCAGGGTTATGGCAAATTTTATCTAGTTTTTCTGTAAGGCGGGTGGACTCGCCGAGTAGTGCCACTCGATCATTATTTTCAGGAAAAAATTCCAACGCTTGTTCAAACTCGGTAATGATTTGAACATCAAAATGCTCTGACCAAAAACCGCTAGGATCGGATGGCGGCGAATGCCAAAAATCGACAGGTTGATAATAAACCAGTGTTGGCTTACCAGTTGATCCGATAATCAAATAACTATCAGCAACTTCTGTCAGTGGTAAGTAAGTGCGAAACAAAAAACTCGACTTAAATGGATAATTCATATCATCCAAATAAATACCAACGGGAACTCCCGAAGGGATTAATAAATAGTCCAATTCATTTTCTTGCATCAATAAGCGATGACGATGCAATAAATCTTGCAAATGCTGTTCGTAAAGATTGTCGATATTACTCATAGTTTTTCCTAGTTCTTAAATTCTAAACAGCAGCTTTTCGTTTAGCTTCAAATGTTCGACGTTTTTCTATTGCCAAAGGTGTTATTTCTTTTTCTAATTTTTTTTGAGCGCCTAACATAAAAAATACTTCAGCCATCAGAAAAAAAGGACCGATTAAAAGTTGATTAAAATC
>Ga0316205_10003302_pt1 | contig 15467 bp, 13 predicted proteins | sample 3monthpyrite_MG_FD_204941 | JGI IMG/M metagenome (GOLD analysis project Ga0316205, IMG submission 204941) | Microbial mat bacterial communities from mineral coupon in-situ incubated in ocean water Damariscotta River, Maine, United States -... | ecosystem: Environmental > Aquatic > Marine >... | reverse complement strand
GTCCCCTCCTCCAGCCACCAGTGGGAAGGACTGGATGGCAGCCGCGTGCTGGCCCATGTGCTGACGACCCCGCGCAGCGTGCAATATCTGCCGTTCCCGACGAACTACAAAAGCGATCTGAGCGCGCCCGAGGTGCTGGGCACATGGGACCGTTCCACCACGCAAGACCATGTGCGCGATTTGCCCATTTGCTATGGCTATGGCGATGGCGGCGGCGGGCCGACGGAAACGCTCTTGGCCAAGGCGCATATCTACGCCGATATGCCGGGCATGCCACGGTTCAAAATGAGCACCCTGCGCGCGACCTTTGAGGCAATTGAAGCGACAGAGGAAAATCTGCCCGTTCATCGCGGTGAGCACTACATGGAAGGCCACCGCGGCGTCTACACCTCGCAAGGGTGGATCAAACGCGCTAACCGCAAGGCCGAATGGGCCCTGCACGAGGCCGAAGCCCTGTCCGCGATGGTCGGGCTGACCCCTGATCTGACCGAGGCGTGGCAATTGCTCTGCCTCAACCAGTTCCATGACATCGTGACGGGCACCTCTGTCGCGCAGGTCTTTGCCGACGCGCGCAAGGACTACACGCGGATCATGGAGCTGGCCGAGACCGCGTCGCAGGCCGCCGCACAGGCGCTGGCCGCAGCGGAGCCGGTGGTGGCCAATACATGCCCCACCAGTGGTCCGCGATTGGCCCTGATCGAAGGAGCGGACGTTGCCAATGACCAACCTGTCGGTGACGGCGTTTTAGCGCTTCTGGAAGACCTGCCATCCTTTTCGCTTTCGCCACTTCGCAAGGCGGTCTTTCCGCGCACGCCGGCAAGTTGCCGTCAAACCGCCGACGGCGAGGTATTGCTGGAAAATGAAACTTTGCAGGTTTTTGTCAATGGCGCGGGCAGGCTGTCGCGCGTCTTTGACAAAGTGGCCGACAAAGACGTCATACAGCCCGGGACTGTCGGGAACCAGATTCAAGCATTTGAGGACCGCCCTATTTGCTGGGACGCATGGGATATCGACCCGTCCTTTGAAGACCGCCAGGAAGAGGTTACGGGCGACACAACGATTGAAGTAACCGAGACCGGCCCCCTGCGTGTGAGCGTCCGCGCCACCACCACATGGCGATCCAGCACCATCGTACAGGACATCCGGCTGGCGGCCCATTCAAACCGCATCGACTTCGTCACAAAGGTGGATTGGCACGAACAACATACCCTGCTGAAAGCAGCCTTTCCGGTCACCATTCAAGCGCCGACTGCCCAATTCGACAGCCAATGGGGCATGGTCGAACGGGCTACGACCCGCGACACCTCATTCGATGCCGCCCGCTTCGAGGTGCCCGCACAGAAATGGGCGCAGCTCCGTGATGAGAGCTACGCCGTCGCGCTGCTCAATGACTGCAAATACGGCTACGACGTGCGTGACACGACCATGCGGATCACGTTGATAAAGTCGTCGACCTCGCCCGATCCGCAGGCGGATCAAGGGGCGCATTCCTTCACCTACAGCCTACTGCCGATCGCAGGGGCCAAGTCGGACATTTTGCACCACGAAGCCTATGACTTGAACGCGCCACTACGTGTCATCGCCGATGGATCGCGCCGCTCACCAACAACCGGCCCTCTCGTGACAAGCGACGCAAAGAACGTGATCGTCCAAACCGTAAAGCCATCAGAGGATGGGCCCGGGTTTGTCGTCCGGCTGTTCGAGGCGACGGGACTCTCCACCCAAGCAACCCTTCGGTTCAGTCCCGCTATCGCGTCCATAAGCGAAGTTGATTTCTTCGAGGTCGAGACCGGCAGCATCCCGCATTCAGATCATGAGGCTGAGGTCGAGTTTAAGCCGTTTCAGATCAAATCCATCAAGGTGCAGCGTGTTTAATCGGCGAACCAAAGCAGTTCGGGCTATCCAAACTCATCGAAACGAAGTGAGCTCGAGTTCCAAAGAGCGAATTGGTTTTCAATTCATTGATGGTCTGCTTTCCCACCATCCAATTCGATCTGCTGCACTTGCAACGAAGGTCCGCTTTCCGCCGTCGACCGACATACGATCCTCGCTGACCTATCCGGCAACCAGCTTTTGACCATCATCCTCTCGCAACATCGCTTCCATGTCGTCCAAGCCATCGACGGCGGAGCGCATTTGCGCCTCACCCACGGCGCTCGCTGCCTCGGCATCCGTGACTTGGCCCTCAAAATCCACCTCCATCTGCCGCTGTTCTTCGGCGATAACGGCTTGAACGACGGGCGCGGTCTTCTTTGGGGCGACTTCGGTTTGCGCTGACATTTGACCATCAGGAGCCTGGTGCACCCGCTCTGAATCGGCTCCCGATCCGCGGGACTCGTCCGGCGGAGGCGTCATCGGCATGGCGCGCATACTCAGCGGCAGCGTGCCCTGCGACCCACCTCCCCCCGTTTCCGGAAACGGCAATTCCCCTGTCTGCGCCCCGTGGATCGCCTTGAACAGCCGATCGTCGAAATACTGGATCCGCTTCGCACGGACCGGCATTTGGGCATCGATCACCATGACGATCTCATCGAGCGGCAGGCGGCGCGCCTCATCTTCAGGGAGCAAGGAGCTTTCTTCGGTCCGTGTGGACTGGCTGCGGCCTTCGAAGGGGTTCTTGCCGATGGATTGAGAACGCGTGACCACGGTCTTCGTGGTCTTGCCGACCGCCTTGCTCAGCTCCTCGACGGCGGCGCAGGAGCAGGTCGATCCCGTCAGCGGAATCCAGAATGAACCGCGCCAGCCCGCGCATCTGCGCAAGGCGCAATTCGGAGATCTCGGCACTCGTGCCACCATCAGCCCCGTGCCCCTGCCGGTTAGCCTTCGTCATCTGCTTGGCGATCTGCGCGACACCATTGCCGACCTCGTGCAGAGAGGCCCTGTAGCGCGCCATCTCGGCCGCCATCTGCGCGTCCGGAACGAACACCCCGCCGGCCGCCTGGATGAGCCGCCGCAGCCCCTCGGCACGGCTCTCGATCCCCGCCTTCGCCAACACCTCGTCGAGCGCCGCAAGCTCCGCAGCGGTGACTTTCACACTGACTGCTGAGACCGGAATAGCGGCATCGGCCTGGCGCTCGGCATCAGCTTTGAGGACGTAGCGCATGGCCCGCGATGTGACCTCGAAACGCTCAGCCAGCTCAGACGTCGACACACCCTCCGCGGCCGCGCGGACGATCTGCATCTTCTCGATCTCTGTCAGGCGTTTTGTTCGGGACATGCGGAAGAAAGACCCCCTATTTCCTGCCACCTTCCACCAAGGCTGCCCCCGCGGCCCGCAGGGACGCGGCTCTGCCGCCCTCACCACCATCACAGCCTCCAGCCTCAAAGGCCCCTTCTCCAGCACCGCCCGAGGGTCTGGCCGAACGCCACGTGTTCGGACGGAACCGCGGGCGGGCGCAAACCCCACCGACAGGGCGGACAGGCAGGGTCAAGGAGGGCCAGATTTGGCTCGGCCCAAATCTCTGCCGCAAAATCCGGGAGGCCCCGGCCGATAGGTTTTTGTGGATGGCCCCCTTGAGGCTGACTGGCCGGTCTGTCGCGGCCTGATCATTCCGGGCGGAGTGCGTCCGTTGAACGCGCAGGGACTGGCATCCCTGGAACAGGGATCGGGCCGCCCCAAGATCGTCCTGGAGCGGCCCATCCTCGTCAGAGGATTTAGTCCTGGGGATCCTTCGCGCTCGGTGGGAACATCACCAGCTCCGAGACCGCGACCGGGAAGTCGAGCTTGAGGCTGAAGAACTCCGAGCCGTCCCCGTTGCGGGTGTTGCGGAACATCGCGCCCACGCGCTGAAAACGGGTGCGCTCCTGCCCATCGGTATCGGTGAACTTGACGGGGACGGTGGCGACGTAGTGGTTGGTCATTTGGGTTACTCCTTGTTGCGGTGGGGATCATCCGGCACGGGGGCAAGAGGCCCGGTCGCAAGCGCAAATGCGGAGGGTCCGCGCCAAAGGCGTGGAAGCCGTATTTGTGCTTGCCGGAGCGAAGCGGAGGGCACGATTGGGCCGGCCCCGTGCGATCCACATCTACGAGCAAAAAGGAGAGACCCGGATGACCCTTGCCATCACGCAGCCGCCACCATCCGCGTCCGCGTCCCGCCGATCCTGGCCGGGGTGCTGATGACGCCCGCCCGCGTGGGTACGATGTTCCGAAACACCACCCGAGGATCGTGCTGGTCTTCAGCCTCAAGCGCGTCGTCGTCATCGCCGGCGTCTTGATCTGTCGTGGATACGCATGACGCGCGCATAGCCTCCCGTCAGACCCGATGCGGATGGGCCGCGCGTCGATGGCCCTATTGAGAGGGGATGACGGTGCCGACCGCCGCAGGCCACCGATTAACGCGATTATGTTGCCGCGATCACGCGCCCAAGCTGTCGAGGATCGCCTTGGTCCTCGGCATCCGTTTCAGTGAGTTGCCAATACGCTCTCGCCAGCGCGGTCCAACTTCCATGGCCGTGGCATAGGCCAGCGATAGATCATCGGGACGGTCCTCGGCCATCGCCTCGATCAGGAAAGCCGCCTGCTCCCGGTCCTTCGCCGATTTGAGGCTCCCCGCTCCGTCCCGCCGTCGATCGGCAATGATCAGCTTGTGGATCGCATAGCGTTCCGGGCGCGGCACCTGCACGAGAATACCAGATCTATAGATCGCCGCCGCATGGATCGGCTCGGCAATCAGGAAGTTGAGATAATTCAACGCTTGGGCGTTCACGCCCAATGCGGGCAGCTCTCGGATGGTCTCATCTCCGAAAGCCGGTGTGAGGAACTCGACCAACTGGCCGCTGCCACCCTGGGCCCACCGCCAGGTCCGGCCTTGGTCAAGAGCCGGCAAGGGATCAAACTTGAGCGCCGAGAACGTCTCGGCGAGACCCGGATCGACCTGGTCCTGCAAGGCAACGCTGAGCTTCTCGAACTGCGCGATGTCGATGTCGCCGGTATTGGCCATCCCGCCTAGCGGAAGGCGAACACCAAGCTCGCCTTCAAAAAGCCGGAAGGCATTCGTCCCGACAATGGTGCCGCCCAACCGGAAGGTTCCGGCTGCGGCCATGGCCGACAGGATGGAACCGGTCGCCCGGTCGGTGGGTGTCATGCCTTCGGCGCGCAAGAGCCGGACAAGCCGCGACCGCTCTGTCTTTCGATCCCTGGAGGTCGCGCGCAACTCCTCGATCCGGTCGATGCGGGCCCGCGTCTCATCGCTGTCCTCACCGATGTAGATGAACTGCATCTCGGTTCCGACGCGTCGCGCGGCGTACCAATAGGCCTTGTCGCCGCGCTCCTTGAGCGTGGGCTTACCTTCGACACCGGACAAAGCGTCGTCCTTCAGGAGACGCACCAGATCGGTATAAGCGCTCATCGCGATGCTGCTGAGAAGTGTCATGCCAATCATTTCCAAGTTTTGCTTGGCACGCATATACCCAGCAAAACATAAAATTGCTAGGCAAAAGGAGATGAGAACATCTCCACATCCCTGAGTAACAACGACAGGGCCGCCAACAGGCGGCCCTCTCAACTCACATCTCCGCGGTCTTCTTTGTCGGGTCCGCAACCCGCTTGACCGTCAAGCCTTTCGCTTCCGCCTTCTGCCCGAGGTTCAGTGCGACCCCGTTGCCGCCGAAGAGTACAACCCCCGTCGCCGCGAACTTGTCGTCCAGCATTTCGTCATTGCACTTGAACGGTGCCGCCCGCCCGTGCGCGGACCAGCGCGGATCGAAGCGCGCTTGTGCTATCCCGCGTGCCCGGGCCCACCGAGCCGCGATCATCTCCGCCCCGTGCTTGCCACCCTTGTGGCAGAGGAAGATCTCCTGGTTCCGGTTCTGCTTGATCCGTTCGCGAACCTTGTCGAGCGTGTTGAAGATCACATCGACATCGGTCCAGTCGGTGGCACCTGAGACGATCAGCGGATCCCCTTGGACTTTCGACTTCTCGGCAGTCTCGCGGTCGTGCTGCTCCAGGAGCTGCCGTGCCTCGAAGACCGCCCCGGTCTCCTGCGTCCGGAGGCTTGCGCGCGACCCTGCCGCCGGAATGAAGGCGTGGCCCGTCTCGATCTCGTAGCATCCCGCCGCCGCCTCGCTCATCACCTCGATGGCGTTCACAATCTCGCGGAGCTGCAGAAAGCGGGCCTGCGCCTCTTCAAGCGCGGTCTCGGCGATCTCTGACCCATCGTGAGATTTTGCCAGCGCGACGATCTTGTCCGCTGTGCGGTCGACCTCCTTGCCAAGCGCCACCTTGCGCCGCTGCAGGATCGTCGCCAACCCGTGGGCCAGCGGTTCGATTTCTGCCTCAAGGTCGGCAGCCTGCAACCCACGATCCTGGTGTCCTACAAGGCCGACCTTGGGCCCATTTTCGATACCCGGGATCAGGACGGACTTGACCGGTATGGCGCGACAGGGGCGATGCTCGCAGATCCTGCATGGCGCATGAAGATGCTCGATGGACAATCGGTTCCAACTCAGGATTCAGCACGTGCCCTCATTGCGGATCGGTTTGCGGGGCTTCTGATCCAAAGTTTTGCGAAGGGCGTGTCATCATCCGACTTCAACATCGCGTTGTGGGCTTGGTCTGGCAATAAAAGTTCTTTGCAAGTTGTGGATGACGAAGACCGGTTGTCCCAGATATAACCGACACCCCCGCTATTGCTGACCACCCATGGCCCGCTGCACCTCGTCCATCGTCGGGATCGAAGCAGACGCGCCCGCCCGCGTGACCGATAGCGCTGCGGCGGCACTGGCGAGGGTCATGGCCTCACCGATGGACATATCCCGCGCCAAGGCACTGACAAAAAAGCCGAAATAGGTGTCGCCCGCGCAGGTTGTATCAACGACCTTCTCAACTTTGACCGCAGGTTCGGAAATTGCCCCTTCACTACGCGAATGATAAATCGCGCCCTCGGCCCCGCGCGTGACCAGAACGTCGGGCAGGTCCGCGCTTTCGACAGAGCGGCCAAGCCGGTCTTCAAAGGTGGCGGCCTCGACCTCGTTCATGGAAATCAGATCGACATGCGGCAGGAGTTCGGTGACCGCCTCAACATCGAACGGGGCGGCCACATACGATCAGAAAGACGCCGCAGGCTTTATCCAGCTTAGCGCGCTGCGCCTGAAACTTCTGGCCGCGCGGGATCGTCGATTGAAGAAGTGACCTTGGGCGTGGCCCCAAAGCCGGAACGCTATTTCCAATTGTACGCTTAACTGGCAATCTGCCGCCGTGCTCGTTTGGATTTGTCGTGTTTTCGTTTTCGGAAAGTTTTTCGTCGGATATGCGAACAAAGCGCGCTTTCGTTGCGGCTGCTCCAATGGCCGCCTTGTCTTGCAGAAATGGCAATTCAGCACAATCCGCGCACGGTTGGTTCGATTGGCAATGGATCATCCGCGAGCCTGTTGCGCCAACCAAGTTGTGAATGCTTGAATCCGCGGATTCGGGTTTGGTGTTGTCTCGGAAACCACGTAGAGGCCCTGTGGGCGGTCGACCTTAATCGGGCTTAACTGAACGAGACTACCGGCAGCCACATCCGCTGCGGTCATTCTCGAATCGGCAAGGATCACTGCTTGCCCTGACAGAGCCGCATCAAACATGAATGCGCGGCTTTCGTATTCAGAAATGTCCTCAGGATTGGCAATTTTTGCCCCGGACGCGTTCGCCCAAGCCAACCAATCTTCGCGCCAGCGCACGCCGCAGGCCAGTGGGAGGTCCAAAATGTCTTGGGCTGCCAAAGGTAACTGACGTTCGTTTATCAATTGCGGGGCACAAACCGGACTGACAACATCGTTGCAGACAAGGATACTGGTCATTCCATCCCAATCGCCTGCGCCGTAACGGACTGCGGCATCAAAACCGGATTTCCCAAGGTCAACATAATCGAACGAGAGCGATAGCTTGATCTCGATACCGGGGTGTTGCTTGTGAAAATCAGGGAGACGCGGCAACAACCAACGATTACCAAAGAACGGCGCAATCGTGATCTTCAACGTTCCAGTCAGGTCAGACGTGCGGGCTTGTGAGACAGCATGTTCGATAGCATCTAGCGCCTTCCCCAAATGTTCAGACAGAGCGCGGCCTTCTTCCGTCAGTTCGACTTTTCGGGTCTTTCGCCAAAACAAAGGCGTGTTCAACTCAAGCTCCAACCCCTTGATTTGATGCCCAACAGCGGCGGGCGTCACACATAATTCGTCGGCCCCCATTTTGATGCTCTCATGGCGGGCAGCGGCCTCGAAGGCGCGTAGTTGGTTAAGTGATGGTAAACGTCTGGTCATCACCGATACCTTAGGAAATCTATGCTATTAGTCAATTTTTGATCGTTTGTCGGAAGTGGCAGACAAAACCTACGCTTTGGGTACACACCAATTTGACACGACAGGAACACAACATGACCCGAACAACACCCCGATTGCCGCACGAGACGGACGACATTTTTTTGACCGATGGCGGAACTGAGACATGGCTTATGTACAAGCGCGGGTTCGAGCTGCCGGAATTCAGCGCATTTCATTTGCTGAACGACCCCCGATCAGCCGCGGCCCTGCGGGAATACTACACGGCTTTCGCGAATGTAGCCGTGAAGCTTGGAACGCCTTTCATCTTCGACAGCCTGACCTATCGCGCAAGTCGGGATTGGGGCGCTTTGCTTGGGTACTCCACCCAAAGTCTCGCTGAAATGAACCACAAATGCTTTGAGCTTTATCGTGAGTGCGCCGTTGAGGCCGGTTTGACAGAGGGAGACACCGTTATTAGTGGCTGCATCGGACCGAAAGGAGATGCCTATGAAACGAACCAAGACTTAACTGCCGAGAGCGCGGAAGCCTACCACGCGGAACAGATCCAGACCTTCAAAGCCGCGGGCGTCGATATCGTTACGGCGCTGACCTTGAACACAACGGACGAGGCAATCGGCATCGCAAGGGCATCGGCCGAGGTTGGCCTACCGTCAGTTATCGCCTTTACGATTGAGAAAGACCGCAAACTCCGTAGCGGTGAAACGTTGAAACAAGCAATTGAATTGGTAGACGCCGCGACCTCAAGTGCACCCGCCTATTACATGATCAACTGCTCGCATCCCGTCGATTTTGGCCCCGCTCTTGCCAGCGGGCCTTGGGCGAACCGCATCCGTGGACTTCGGGCCAACGCGTCATCTTTGGATCATGGTACCTTGTGTCAGTTGGGCCATCTCGAAGAAGGCAATCCTGATGAATTGGCGAGCCAGTACGTTGATATCCGGGCGGCTCATCCGAAAATGAATGTCTTTGGCGGGTGTTGCGGTACGGACTATGTGCATGTCGAAAAAATCGGACGGGCATTGTTGAACGCAGCGTGAACTATCCAAGAAACAGATTTTAGACGACATAGGTCGGTCCACTCTGGGCCGACCGATGTTCATTTTTTCAAATGCAAAGCGGCCATTCGAAAATGCCGCAGCATCCGTGACTTTAGGCTCAAAGCAGACGTAGATTGGTACGCCCTCACAAATTCACCGCCGCCTGCCCTGCGTAAATTGGCACTGCATCTGACAACAGATCGGCGCAGAATATCAAGGCAGGGGATTTGGCGATCAGGCCATCGCGCACACGCGCAAGTTTGCCAAAGCCTGGCGGATGACGCATATGACCCTGTCATTTGTCGACAAGCCCGGCGGCGCCGAAGCCTTCTATCTCAAACACGGGTTCACGCGCACCGGCCGCATCATTGATGATGAGCTGGAAATGATGGCGCCGGTCTAACCTACCGGCAAGGCCTGCGCTTTGAGCCGCTCATAATGCGGCAGGGCCGCCGCCACGATCCGGGCCGCCTCGCCCGCAACTTCGGGCAATGGCCCCTCGGCTCCGGCAAACCCGGTGCTGCGATGCACCGCCCCATACCAATGCGCCGCCCAGACGCCGTCTTCTGGCCGCCCGCCTGCGGGCCAGCTCAACATCGCCTCATCCCAGGTCATTGCCAACCCCGCGCAAAGCGCCTGCAACATGGCACGCGGATTGGCGCGGATATCGGCACTGTCCACCACCAGCGGGCGTTGCCCCATCTCAACAACCCGATCGAACAACATTGCCTGTTGCACAAAACCCGTATCTTCCAGCGTCGTCGCATCATATTTGGCCGAAAAACTGGCAACCACCCGCGCGGGGTGCCTGATCAAAAAGACATTGCGCACATGTGCCATCCAGTCCAGCGGCATGCCCGCAATCATATGTTGCGTCATGTGTTTTTGATAGAAATGGGGCAAATTGTCAGGATTAGAGCCTGTTATTTGACTCACCACCGCCTCTGGATCATTTTCCTGGCTGGCCAGCACCTGCGTCCGCATCGGGTGTTCAATACCCGTCTTGCGCAGATAGGCCGCGTAGAACGGCTCATCGATCACCGCACAATCGGCGCGGTTGCCAAAGGCATACATCATTGCCGTCGACAGGTTGCGCGGCCCCGACCACATCGCTATTTTCATCACCCCTCCGCTCACGTTGGTTTACCCCATGTCGAGTGCCGGTCGACGTGCCCAGATTGCCCCTTTTCGCAGCATTGTGAAGCCGGAATCCGCGGCACCGACCGACACGCGCCCCGCCCAGCGCACCTTTGGCCTTTTCCCCGCTGCCCGGCCTTTGTATTGTCATGCGAAGTCCGGCACCGGGGGAATAATGAGCGCCGTGAATGCAGCCGCAACGCCCATGATGGCGCAATTTCTTGAGATCAAGGAGCAGCACAAGGATGCGCTGCTCTTTTATCGCATGGGCGACTTTTATGAGATGTTTTTTGATGACGCCGTGGCCGCGGCGCAGGCGCTGGACATCGCGCTGACCAAACGCGGCAAACACATGGGCCAGGACATTCCCATGTGCGGCGTGCCTGTCCATTCCGCCGAGGGCTATTTGCTCAATCTCATTCGCAAGGGCTTTCGCGTGGCCATTTGCGAGCAACTGGAAAACCCGGCCGAGGCCAAGAAGCGCGGCGCAAAATCCGTGGTCCAACGTGGCGTCGTGCGGCTGGTCACGCCCGGCACACTGACCGAAGACGCCTTGTTAGAGCCACATACCCACAATTTCCTGGCGGCCTTCGCACAGGTGCGCGACGCGGGCGCCTTGGCGTGGGTTGATATTTCCACCGGTGCGTTTTTTGCCATGCCCTGCCCGCTGGCGCGTCTTGGGCCAGAACTGGCCCGCCTCGCCCCGTCAGAAATCCTCTTGTCCGAAAGCGCGGCAACCGGGCTGGATGACCTTATGTCCGATCACGGGATGGCCGCGACGCCCTTGGCGCGATCAGCCTTTGACAGCGGCTCAGCCGCCAAGCGCCTGTCACAGTTTTTCGGCGTCAGTGATCTGGATGCTTTCGGCGCGTTCGGGCGCGCCGAATTGTCGGCGATGGGCGCCTTGCTCACCTATCTTGAGCTGACCCAGCGGGGCAACCTGCCGATGTTGCGGCCACCCCGGCGTGAAACTGCGGATCGTATCTTGCAGATAGATGCCGCCACCCGCCGCAATCTGGAATTGACCGAGGCGCTTGGTGGCGGGCGCGATGGTTCCTTGTTGCGCGTCATGGACACCACCTGCACAGCGGCGGGTGCGCGACTTTTGCACCACCGCTTGGCCAGCCCCTCCACTGATCTGGCGCAAATCCACCTTTGGCAGGATGCCGTCGCCTTTTGCGTGGATCAGTCTCTGATGCTGGACGATTTGCGCAATTTCCTGTCGCAGGTCCCGGATATGGACCGCGCCTTGTCCCGCCTCAGCCTGGAACGCGGCGGGCCGCGCGACCTGACGGCCATTCGGGCAGGCCTGTCCCAGGCCCAGGCGCTGGAACCGATCCTCAATGGCGACGCCATGCCTCGCCATCTGACCAATCTGGTCCAAGACCTGAGCGGCTTTGACGATGTGACCGGGCTGCTGAGGGCGGCGCTGGTCGATGAGCCGCCCCTGCTTGCCCGAGACGGTGGCTTTATCGCGCCGGGTTATGACGGCGAACTGGACGCGGCGCGCAAACTGCGCGACGAGGGCCGCGGCGTGATCGCCGGGATGCAGGCCGAATATGCGCGCCAGGCGGGCGTGACCGCGCTCAAGATCAAGCACAACAACGTGCTGGGCTATTTCATCGAAACCCCGGCCACCCATGCCGAAAAAATGCTGGCCGAGCCGCTGTCTGCGACCTTCATCCACCGCCAGACGACAGCCAATGCGGTCCGCTTTACCACCGTCGAACTGTCCGAACTGGAGACCCGCATCCTAAATTCTGGCGGCTTGGCTCTGGAGATCGAAAAGCGGCTCTATTCCACGCTAACTTCAAGAATCCTGGAAGATTTCGGGCGGATTTCGCAGGCGGCTCGGGCATTGGCGGAATTGGATTTGGTCGCCAGCCTTGCCAAAACCGCGCAACGCCACAGCTGGACACGCCCCAAGGTTGACGACACACGCGCCTTTGACGTGAAAGGTGGCCGTCACCCTGTGGTCGAACACGCCCTGGCGCGTCAGGGCGGCCTGCCCTTTGTTGCCAATGACTGCAGCCTCTCACCTGGCGATAACGGCGCCGCCATTTGGCTGCTGACCGGGCCGAACATGGCCGGTAAATCCACCTTTCTGCGTCAGAATTGCCTGATTGCGCTTTTGGCTCAGATGGGCAGCTATGTGCCGGCCAACGCGGCCCATATCGGGGTGGTCAGCCAGATTTTCAGCCGGGTGGGTGCCGCAGATGATCTGGCGCGCGGTCGTTCGACCTTTATGGTCGAAATGGTAGAAACCGCCGCGATCCTCAATCAGGCCGACGACCGCGCGCTGGTCATTCTCGATGAGATCGGCCGCGGCACGGCCACCTATGACGGCCTGTCGATCGCCTGGGCCACGCTTGAACATCTGCACGCCACCAACCGATGCCGCGGCCTGTTTGCCACCCATTACCACGAAATGACCTCGCTGGCCGACCAGCTGGACGGGGTGCAAAATGCCACTGTCGCAGTCAAGGAATGGGACGGCGACGTGATCTTCCTGCATGAAGTGCGTCCGGGCGCCGCGGACCGATCCTACGGGGTGCAGGTGGCCAAATTGGCCGGCCTGCCGCCCGCCGTGGTGGCCCGCGCCCGCACCGTGCTTGAGCGTCTGGAACAGGGCGATCGCGCCGGGCAAAGTGGCGCATCCGATCTGTTGGGCGACTTGCCATTGTTCAGCGCCTCTGCACCTGCTGCGCCGGCAAAACCCGCGAAAACGTCTGCGTTAGAGACGAAATTTGCCGCCATCAACCCGGATGAGTTGACCCCGATCGACGCCCTGAAACTGCTGTATGAGCTAAAAGAGTTTACGACGCCGGGGTCGAGCTGACGCCTACCTGCGCGGGCCGCAACAAGCGGTCATGCAGCATGAAGCCCTCGGTCATCACCTGAATGATGTCACCGGCCTTGGTGCCGGGCAACGGCGCTTCGAACATCGCCTGATGCACCTGCGGGTCGAAAGCATCGCCCACCTCGGGCGCAACCAGCGTGATCCCGTGCTTGCCGAACACGTTCAGCAATTCGCGCATTGTCAATTCCACACCTTCAAACAGCGCCTTGTTGGCCTCACGCTGTTCCGGCGTCATCGCATCCACCGCGCGTTTGAGGTTGTCAAAAACCGGCAGAATATCGCGGGCCAGCTTGCTGCCGCCATAATTCTCGGCCTCGCGCCGATCCCGGTCAGAGCGTTTGCGCATGTTTTCAACATCCGCCAGGGCCCGCATAAAGCGGTCACGCATGTCGTCGCGTTCGGCGCGCAGCATTTCCATCTCTTCGCTGGCGTCCTGCTCTTCCGGCTCTTCATAGCTTTCTTCGCTGGTGATATCGATCAGCTCTTCTTCGATCTGCTCTTTTGCGTCAGCCATTTCTTTACCCTTCACTCGCGCCCCGACAGCAATCTGCCGACCAATTGCGCGGTATAATCCACGATAGGAACGATGCGCCCGTAATTGAGCCGCGTAGGCCCGATCACGCCCACCGCACCGATCACTTTACGATCAGCGTTCATATAAGGAGAAACCACCAAAGAGGAACCCGAAAGTGAGAAAAGTTTGTTCTCAGAACCAATAAAAATGCGCACACCTTCGCCCTGATCGGTCAGATCCAGAAAATCGGCGATGTCGCGCTTGCGCTCAAGGTCGTCAAACAGCTCGCGGATTCGCTCAATCTCGGCCGGATCGTCGGTCTCCGCGCCCAAAAGGTTGGACCTGCCGCGCACGATCAACCGTTCCTGCGCATCCCCCTCGTTTTCCCAAAAAGCCACGCCCAGATCGACCAGCCCCGAGGCCGCGACATCCAGCTCCTTGCGCCGGTTGGCAATGTCGGCGACCACAATGCGCCGCAGCTCTGACAGGGTGCGCCCCGACCCCATGGCGTTCAGGTAATTGGCCGCGTGCCGCATATTGTCAGGCGTTTGTCCCGGTTCGGGCGTAAAGACACGGTTCTCGACATGACCATCCGCCATCACGATCACCGCCAGCGCCCGTTCGGGCGCCAGGCTGACAAATTCGATATGCCGGATCGGCGCATCCTGCTTGGGCGTCAAGACCAGGCTCGCCCCCTTGGTCAGCCCCGACAGCGCCGAACTTACACTATCCAGCATGTGGCTGACATCGGGGTCATTCGAGCCGGTTGAAGCATCAATGCGTTGCCGATCGTCATCCGCCACGTTTTGCACTTCCAGCAGCCCGTCGACAAACAGCCGCAACCCCAGATGGGTTGGCAGTCGCCCGGCGGACACATGCGGCGCCGCCAGCAGGCCCATGATCTCAAGGTCCTGCATTACATTTCGGATCGTGGCGGCGCTGACATTTTCGGACAAGGCGCGCGCCAGAGTGCGCGACCCCACGGGCTCGCCGGTTTCCAGATAGCTTTCCACCACGTGGCGAAACACCTCGCGCGAACGCTCGCTCATCTCATCCAATCGTGCCGGTTCGTCTGTCATAATCCATGTCCCGAAAGCCGGATCATTAAAAACTCTTTGCGGCCAAGGTCAATCGGCTTGCAGGCCGGGGGCGCCCTTCTGTAACAAGGCCGGTAACGACATGAAAGGATGTTCCATGCGCCCCTCTGGCCGACAGCTGAACGAAATGCGCCCCGTTTCCATCGAAACCGGGGTGACGAAACACGCCGAAGGCTCTTGCATGATCCGCATGGGCGACACCCATGTGTTGTGCACCGCCAGCCTGGAAGCGCGCGTGCCGCCCTTTCTCAAGGGGTCGGGGCTGGGGTGGGTGACAGCCGAATACGGCATGTTGCCCCGCTCGACCGGCAGCCGCATGCGGCGCGAGGCAGCCGCGGGCAAGCAGGGCGGCAGAACCGTGGAAATTCAACGCCTTATCGGCAGATCGCTGCGCGCCTGCATCGACCGCAACGCCTTGGGCGAACGCCAGATTACCGTGGATTGCGACGTGATCCAGGCCGACGGCGGCACCCGATGCGCGGCCATAACCGGCGGCTGGGTCGCCCTGCGCCTGGCCGTCAACAAGCTGATCCAGGCCGGCGACATCGTCACCGACCCGA
>Ga0316205_10003301_pt1 | contig 15467 bp, 16 predicted proteins | sample 3monthpyrite_MG_FD_204941 | JGI IMG/M metagenome (GOLD analysis project Ga0316205, IMG submission 204941) | Microbial mat bacterial communities from mineral coupon in-situ incubated in ocean water Damariscotta River, Maine, United States -... | ecosystem: Environmental > Aquatic > Marine >... | reverse complement strand
AGCGCCATCGTATCCCAACCCCGCAAGGTGACTATCAGGCAGCTATTAATACAATAGCCAAGCTGATTAACACCATTGAATCAGAATTGGGTACTCAAGGTAGTATCGGTATTGCCACACCAGGCGCTATCTCTCCGGCTTCCGGGTTAATAAAAAATGCTAATTCCACGTGCCTTAATGGCCAGGCTTTTGACCGTGATTTAGCCAAAACACTGGGACGTGAAATTCGAATTGCAAATGACGCGGATTGTTTTACTTTGTCTGAGGCAGTTGACGGCGCTGCCGAAGGAGCTGCGACTGTATTTGGCGTGATTATTGGAACCGGTACGGGTGGAGGGGTAGTAGTAAATGGTCATTTACTGAGCGGCCCTAATGCGATTGCAGGAGAGTGGGGTCATAATCCACTGCCCTGGCCACGCGCAGACGAATTGCCGGGGCATCAGTGTTATTGTGGTCAATTCGGCTGTATTGAAACGTTCTTATCCGGGCCAGGCATTGCCCGGCACTACAAGGCTGACTACCAACAAGAGCTGACAGCACAGCAAATAGTGCAATTGGCTGAACAAGGTAATGAACAGGCTGAATCCAGCTTGCGCAACTATGAAGACCGTATGGCGCGAGCACTGGCCAGTATTATTAATGTGATTGATCCTCATGTCATCGTATTGGGTGGCGGCCTTTCCAATATCAGTCGCTTGTATCACAATGTGCCTGCCTTATGGGGGCAGTATGTTTTTAGTGACCGGGTGGATAATAAACTGGTGCAAGCAAAGCATGGTGATTCCAGTGGTGTGCGTGGTGCTGCCTGGTTATGGAATAACGAATAATAAATTCAGTTTTGGCATTGACGTTATCAGGTTAAATTAATGTATCGAAAGATTTACATCATAGGCGCTCCAGGAAGTGGCAAAACCTATATTGCTCGATTGTTATCGCTCTCCTTAAATGTACAGGCACATGAGTTGGATCATTTGTATTGGGATCCCGATGTCAGTCATTATGGCATTCCAACCGATACCGTTAGACGGACTAACATGTTAAATGCAATTCTTTCTGAGCAAGCATGGCTCATGGAAGGGATTTATCATGATTGGACGACACCCTGCTTTGAACAGGCAGAAGTGATATTGGTGTTAAAAACCAACGTTTGGCGGCGTGACTGGCGATTAATTAAGCGTTATTTCCAACATCGTAGAAAATCCTACAAAGGAAAACGTGAAACTTTTATGGACTTGATTCGCCTGTTGTTATGGAATCATCGTTATGAAAAAAATGAATGGCCACTGGTTCAAAAAGCGATTGGGGTCTATGAAGAAAAAGTCAGGATTTTTGAAGGTTCGGGGGCGGCCATGACAGCAGTTATTCGCCCAGAGGTTTAGCTTGAACGAATTAATTACCGGCCAATAACTATTGGCCGTTTTTTATTTTTCGCATTTCGATGGTTTTTAGTCCGGCCTCATCAGCGATAGCCAAAGCACGCTCCAGACGCGCAGGGGCACTGCGACCCATGCAGTTATGGTTGGGGTCACCTTCAAAAGCAATTAGCATGTCACTGATTAAACCTTCGCGGTCAAATGTTTTTTTCGTAAGCCATTCCTGGATATCGATGACTTCATTGGCAATTACAGTACAAATCTCTCGATGTTGAGACCATAACTCGCTAACAGTGCCACCCGTCACGAGTCCCGCAACATTGGTGGTAATGATATATACATTTTTAAGTACCAGCTCATGTAACAGCTCAACATCGTTGCTTAAAACCCGGCAGGGTATATCAATAGCAGCCAATGCATCATGGAGCAGGTTTGCTTTTGGGCCAAATGCCGGAGAAGGGATCAGCACTTTGTAATCCTGACCTTTCTTCTTCTCGAACCAGACAGAAATTATTGTAGGTGCGAGCAAGTGATGTGAGGCCCAGTCGCGTGGCAGTAATTCATTTTGTAATAACACGGTGTTTGTTCGCCAGCTATCAGGTAACTGTTTAAGCACGTGTTGTAAATCGCTCTCAGCAACAGCAACTAATATCAGTTCCGGCTCGTTGATGTTATTAGCGACTTCCTGCATGTTGCTGTTGCGAGTGATGGGTACTACGGAATAGCCTATGCGCAAAAAGCCGCGAGCAAACACACCGCCCATCTCACCCGTTCCAATTAAGATGATAGGATTCTTCATGCTTTGTCCTGACGAGGTAGTTTTTCCCGGTTCCAATAGACTTCCTCACCGTTACCGCTCCTGGCAATGGTTCGTGCCATCACAAATAACAGATCAGAAAGCCGGTTTAGGTAAGTCATGATGGCGGGGCTGAGAGGTTCATCCCTGTTAAGGCTAACACTGCGGCGTTCACATCGTCGACAAACTGTGCGAGCCAGATGACAGGTAGCCGTTCCTGGGCTGCCTGCAGGTAAAATAAATTCTTTCAGGTAAGGGAGGTCCTGATTGTGGTCATCTAACCATTGCTCGAGTGTTTTAGTGTGTTCGTCATTGATTATTTTGTATTCGGGAATTGCCAGCTCTCCGCCGATGTCAAATAGATCGTGCTGGACAATGGTTAATTGTTCACTAATGGAAGAGGGTATATCGTGGCTAATGACCATGCCTATAATACTATTGAGTTCATCAACACACCCAATTACTTCCATACGCAGGCTGTCTTTATCGACGCGTCGCCCATCTGCCAGGCCAGTGGTGCCATCATCACCGGTACGGGTATAAATCTTTGAAAGTCGGTTGCCCATTTATGTATCTCAGCTATCGGTCAGTTTGTAGATAACGGGAAGTATAACATCGATTGTTTGGCCCTGAAGCCAGTCACTGGCCTCAGGTAATGTTGCAACGTGTCTTACGCTTTTAACAGCAGCATTGTCCAGCACACGATGCCCAGAACTGTTGATGACATGTATATCAGTCAACTTGCCATTTGCCTGTACGCGTAAGCCAAGCTTTACTCTTCCTTCCCAGGCATTGCGTACGGCCAATCTGGGATAACGGTAATTATAGGCAATGTGAATATTCAGCCTTTTCTGTATGCGGGCAGACAATTGTTGCTTGCTTGCCTGTTGTGAGCCTTCATTGGTTATAGAGGGTTCAGTATTCGTCTGGATGGGCGTGGCTGGAGTATTACTGTGAACCCGGGCAGTTTTAACCGGTTTGTGTATAACAGGAAGGGCAGGTTTCTTTGTAGTGTTGCCAGGTTTTTCTTGAGCAGCTGACTTTACAGGTTTGGGTTTTTCAGGCACTTTCCGAGGTTTAGCTGGCATAGGTTTGGAAGGGGCATGGCGTTTATTTATAACATCGTTATCAATGGTGTTCATCGACATTTTGAGTGCGATTGGCTGAGTTTGTAGATACAACACATTTTCAGTCTCTAAGGACCAGGCAGCCACGACCAGCAAATGTAACCCTGCAGAAAACATGAGTATGCCAAAAAAAATGGAATTGCTTTTATTCACAAATAGAACACGCCTATACCATCAGCTTGAATTAGTTTGGCGCAGGGAGGGGGGAGTACAAATATCAGGTCGCCCGCCGCAACGCATACGTTAAATTCGGGCCGGTCTCCGGGCTGACAGGGCTATTAATCAAACGCCTTCCCATGTTTTCACACAGTGGCTAATGCCTGACTAAACCTGATTACCGTTGCGGGGGCAGCGTCGGACTTATCTGCGAAGCAGACTTACCGAACTTCTCGTTTCACTCCAGACTAAGGAGCACCCGAATCATGTTTGAATGGTACACGATTTTTTAAGTTCTACCTAAAACTAATCACGCTATAAGAACATGGCAGGGTTATCAGTTAATTAAGTGCTTACGCAATGGCACGCGGTAATTATTTCTCATTGTGAAATATCGGTAACTTATTGAATTATATTTATTTTAATTAGCATTTAATGTTTACGAGCAAGAAAATAACGATTTCGCAGGTTATTTTCAATGAGTCTGACTTGACGAATTCCGATTCTTTTGCTAATTTCAGTAATAACAGAAATTACGGAAATTAATAAAATGAAGCTGACACCGGTGATGGAAAAATTTATTGTGCATTGGGGCGAAATGGGCACGCGTTGGGGTGTTAACCGGACTGTCGCACAAATACATGCCTTATTGTATCTGTCTCCAACCGCATTGAATGCAGAAGAAATCAGTGAAACCTTGGGCGTGGCCCGCTCAAATGTGAGTACCAGCCTGAAAGAATTGATGTCCTGGGGGCTGGTGAAAGTTAACCATGTCCTGGGTGATCGCCGTGATCATTTTGAGTCCATGAAAGACCTGTGGGAAATCTTCAATTGTGTTGTCGATGAGCGCAAAAAACGTGAGATTGATCCAACGCTGACACTATTGCGTCAATGTGAGTTGGAAGCTGAGACAGACAAAGAAACATCGGATGAAATAAAACAACGAATCAGGAACATGACTGAGTTTCTGGAAACGTTGACTGGTTGGTATGAACAAATGAGTACCGTACCTAAATCGACCCTGGTTAAATTAATGAAACTGGGTACACGCATAACTAAAATTCTGGGCAAGTAAGCAGAGGTTAGTGAAGATGAAAAAGCTAAAAAAGATAAACATTCAAGAACTTCAGGCATTTTTTTTAAAGCCTGTTAGTTTCTGTCTTTACAGAAATTACAAAAATAAAAGACATCAGCAAGATGCCGATTTATTCAATGTTTCGATTGTTTTGTTTGATAGTCACTGTCCAATTTGTCGAGCAGAAATGTTACGACTAAAGCAACATGACAAACACGCACGCTTGGCCCTGCTCGATATTAATAGCCCGGCATTTAATCCCGAGACCTGGGGTGTCAGTCATGCGGATGCAAGCAATGCCTTGCATGTGCTCACCCCAGATAATGAGTGGCTGGTTGCCATGCCAGCCATCAGGCATGTCTACGAGTGCGTGGGTTTAGGTTGGTTGATGGCGCCGACACGGTGGTTGTTTTTGTCTTCACTGGCAGATCGAGCGTATCAATGGTTTGCACCCAATCGAATGGCGGTATCACGTTGGATCGGTATGAATAATAACGATCACCGTTGTGATGAGCAGTTTTGTCGTGCTCAGTCAGTTAAAAGAGGGTAATGGATATGATGGACTTAATGATTAATTTAATGATTGTGCAGGTGCTTATGGGGGCATTCGATACGATTTATCATCATGAAATCAAAGTGGCCTTACCTCAGTCACAAGGTGCAGGTCTGGAGTTATCTATTCATGCAGTCAGGGCTATTCTTTACAGCGCAGTATTTTTAGGTCTTGCCTGGTATCAATGGGGAGGTTATTGGGCTTGGTTACTCGTGGGCATTGTGTTGATTGAAGTGCTGTTAACGTTGTGGGATTTTGTGATTGAAGATACTACACGTTTGTTACCAGCATCGGAGCGCGTTACCCATACCTTGCTCGCGATTAATGGGGGTGCGGTATTCGTTTTACTTGCAACAGAATTACCTGAATGGTTGGCCATGCAGAATGGATTTTATGAAGTTAACTATGGCTGGCGTTCATGGTTTTTGACCCTGGGTGCTATAGGTGTAGCTGTTTCGGGTTTACGAGATGGTTTGGCTGCCTGGGCAGTTCAACGGCTGGATTTGAAGCTGAATCTGGATTTGGGTCAACATCGTCGAGTGTTAATTTCCGGGGGTACTGGCTTTATTGGAAGTGCGTTAGTTCGAGAGCTGTTGCACAACATGCACGATGTTACCCTGATTAGTCGTAAGCCTGTTGCAGCAGCTATACAGTTCAAAGGAAAAGTGCGTGCCGTTAGTAGTGTAGACGAGCTGGATGCTAATGAAAGCTTTGATGTCATCGTTAATCTTGCCGGCGCACCTGTTGTGGGTATGCCTTGGTCATTGCAACGTAAAAAAGCAATGACTCGTAGCCGATTAGGTATGACCAGAGGCTTAATTGATTATGTAAAACGCAGTCAACAAAAACCATCTGTATGGGTACAGGCGTCTGCCATTGGATTCTATGGAACAGATTCCAGGCAGTCCTATCATGATGCTTCACCAGTCGGCACTGGATTTGCTGCAGACTTATGCAGCCAATGGGAAGCCATTGCTCGTGAGTTGGATGATTTATCAATACGTCGAGTGACATTACGTTTTGGTTTGGTGTTTGGGCGAAGTGGAGGCTCTCTGCCTATGATGCTCATGTCATTCAAGATGGGAATGGGCGCGATCATAGGGGATGGAAAGCAACACATGGGCTGGATTCACATTGAAGACTTATTGCGCCTGATCGCACTTTCCATTAACGACGAAACTATTCAGGGTGATTATAATGCCGTCGCACCCGATTGCCCTACGTACCAGCAGTTCGCACATGCCGCAGGACGTATGCTTCATCGCCCCGTGTGGATGAGTATCCCTGCGGTTTTATTACGGAAGCTGTTAGGTGAAATGGCATCCCTCTTTGTTGATGGCCCCATCATTATCCCTCGTCGGCTTGAAGATAAACAGTTTGAATATCGCTTTCCTGATCTTCGTTCCGCATTAATGGATCTTGCATAGGAGTAATACGTATGAATACATCTATTATGACTGCAGATAAAATCGACCTGCAAAAAAATGAAAGAGTATGCCAGGTAAAATCCTTTGGTGAAATATTACGGTCGGCTTTAGGTGAGCAGGCATGGGGTAAATTGGAGCAATCCATTGCGAAAAGATTTAATGTTTACGTCAGTGAAAATAACCAGCTTAAATTTCAAGGTAGAATGCAATGGGTATATTGTTCTCCTATCGGTAGTTTGATTGCCAAGGTCATTAAACGCTTTTCTATATTGCCCGGTCAATGCGCAAGAGACGCATCTTTTACTTTTGATATTGGAATGAAAGATGGCGAGCTAAATAAGGAACGTAGCTATGCATTGGGTGGTAAGCACTTCGTGTTTACATCGGCGTTCAAAAGTTCTCCCCGATTGCATGAAGAGTTTGGTGGCGGTATAGGGATGTACCTGCGACTATTGGTTAAGAATGGTTCGTTGTTATTTCGTGATCAGGGATATTTTCTTAGGTTGAAGAATTGGCGTCTATCGTTGCCGAGTTGGTTAACCGTTGGGAACTTTGATTTATTGCACCGGAATATCGATGAAAATAGATTTCAGATTATCATTCGTGTAGCTCATCCTTTATTGGGGACGCTTTTTTACCAGCGTGGAGAATTTGAACGAGTGACATGAGAACAGGCGCATTGATGGAAGCGAAATGGGTGATTCTAATTATTTCATCACAGCTGTCCCGTTAATTACTTACCATTACAGATGAAAGTAATGCCGGGCGCGTCAAGTCAGGACATGAGCTCGGTATAACCCGATAAGACACGCAAAAGATACCATCCGTGGCAGCTCGACTGCCGCTTCCTTGCGGCAGACGGTCTTTATCGGGATATACCGAGTTCATGCCCTCACGTTGAAAGATCTTCATACCATTAACGGGATAGCAATGTTATTTTTTATAAGTTAGTTGTATTAAAATATAGTCCGTTAAATTAATAACTGTAGTATTTATGTTCTAATGTAGAGAGTGATCGATCGATTGGTCAGAGTTAAAGACCTCTGGTCTAAAGGATGGAAGGTATTAAAATGCAATGGGATGAACGTTATAGTGAGCCAGGTTATGCCTATGGTACTGATGCGAATGATTTTTTAGTCGAGAAGGCAGGTTCGTTACCGTCTGGGAAAGTATTATCAGTCGCCGAAGGTGAGGGAAGAAATGCCGTCTTTTTGGCAAAATCTGGCTACGATGTTACCGCTGTAGATGCTTCCAGTGTCGGCATGCTGAAAGCGGAACAATTAGCCCATGATCAACAGGTTGATATTAAAACAATAGTTGAAGATCTCAATCGTTATCAACCAGGAGTAGAGCAATGGGATGCGATTGTATCTATATTCTGTCACTTGCCTGAAAAGCAGCGAGCTGTATTGCATCAAAAATTGGTAAAGTCTCTTAAGCGAGGAGGGATGTTATTGCTGGAAGCCTATACCCCTAAACAGCTGGAGTTTGGGACTGGAGGCCCGGGTAGTGTTGAATTACTGATGACATTAGATTCCCTAAAGCGAGAATTCGAAGGGTTAGAATTTGAGGTTGCTCAGGAAATCGAGCGTGAAGTGAATGAAGGCCAGTATCATCATGGTCATGCAGCTGTCGTACAAGTGCTGGCTAGAAAGTTATAGGTATGATGGTGCATCCTTCAGTTATAGATCAAGGTGATGGTGTATTTACGATTGATACCGGATATCAACGTAAAGGCCTGGTGGCCAGTCACTTAATTCAGCAAGGTGATCGCTATGCGTTTGTAGACGTAGGCACAAGCAGTTGTCTGCCTGTTATTCATGAAGTCATGAATGAGATGGGGGTTCATCCTGAACAGGTAGACTACGTTATGGTGACTCATGTGCACCTGGATCATGCGGGTGCTGCGGGTAGTTTGATGCAATCACTGCCCAATGCACAGCTGGTTGTTCACCCACGTGGTGCAAGGCACATGATTGACCCTTCAAAATTAATTGCCGGTGCAGCAGCGGTATACGGTGAAGAAGTTCTGCGAAATACATTCGGAGATATTTTACCGGTTGAAGCTGATCGAGTTATTGAAGCGGGTAATCTATCGAGTTTGAACCTGAATGGTCGTGAGCTTTTGTTTCTGGACACACCGGGGCATGCCAAACACCATTATTGTATTTTTGATGAGCGTTCCCAAAGTTTTTTTACCGGGGATACTTTTGGCCTCTCTTACGAGCCATTGTCTGTGAATGGAAAGCCATTTGTATTTCCGACCACAACGCCCGTGCAATTTGACCCTGATGCATTGCATGAATCTATAGACACCATGATGCAATACAAACCTGAGAAAATGTTTTTAACACATTTTGGTTGTATGCGAGAACCGCAATCAGCGGCAGAACAATTACACAGGCAAATTGATGTATTTGTCAGTATTGCAAAAAATACTCCATCTCAAGATAGTAACAGCTGTGAATTAAATTTATTTGAGGCATTAAAAGAGTTTCTAATGGATGAGTTGAATGCATTCGGTTGTCAGCTATCTAAGTCAGAAGTTTCAAACCTGATGGATATGGACTTGAATTTGAATGCACAGGGTTTGTGTTGCTGGAGTGGTCAAAATAATTGACCAAAGTCTGTGTCTTTGAGTTTGGCTGGTAATGTAAATCATTGATTTATATGTTTTGTTGATTGTTTTATGTTGTTGGCGCATTTTTTTTATTTGTTATGGAATAATTGTTGGCTTGGACGACACTATTGAGGAGAGTGTGAGATCTCATTGAGTATTTTACATCCCGATCAGATTACTTGGAGAATTACATTTTGTCGAAAAGCCTGGCTCAGGAACAGCTGCAATTCGAGGTTTGGATTGAAGGGCATCATTCTGCGTTGTATAAACATGCATTATGGATGACTGGCAGAAGCGATGTGGCTAATGACTGTGTGCAGGAAACTTATTTTCAGGCATGGAAAGATAGAAAAGCGTTAAAGGACAAAGAAAAAGTTTTGCCCTGGTTGCTGACGATATTGCGTCGTACTGTTTATCGCGTATATTCACAGCGTACAAACGAGTCGATGTTTGTGCCTGAGCAATTTGTAGATATAGTAGATCCTCGCGAAATGAAAGATCATGAGTCATTGCTAGACTTGATCAGTGCTATGCGAGGATTATCGGAAATGCATAGAGAAGTAATACTTTTATATGGGCTGCATGGATTATCATATACTGAAATTAGTCGGGTACTGGAGATTCCTGCGGGTACCGTCATGAGTCGAATTTCAAGGGCACGTTCTGCTTTGGATAGTGCCTTAAATTCTGAGCCTGGGTATTCTGATGAAAATGGTGTTATTAGTTTTATAGCGAAAGGCAGAAATAGCAATGAATGACAATAAATTACATGATTTGCTGGATGAACCTGGTGTTCCTGGTCTACTACAGAAACGATTGCTGGAGAATTTAAAAGAGCAGGTGTCTGAAGAAAAAAATGAATCCAGTGAAAAGAAATTCAAGTTTGGCCTGGGTTTTTCCCTGGCTGCGAATGTATTGCTGGCAGTAGTTATTAGTGTTCTTTATGCTGGTGGTAGTAGTACTGCTGTGTTGGATATGGCTTACGCGCATGTGATGCATGAAAAGGATCTGGAAGGCCATTTTGTCACTAATATCAATGGCTGGCTTAAAAGCGAAGGCGTTAACCTTCCTGCAAACACGTATACGGTAGGGTTGGCCAAGAATTGTTTGATCGGATTGGATGCTGCTAAACATGTGCGTGTGAATGGACACCCCAAGGGTGTGGTCAACTTGATAGTATTTAATCAGCAAATATCAGGGAGTTTGCCATTCGGAGATGCTGGAGAAATGGGTGATTTGAACTGGATTAAGCTCAATCCAAAAAAAGATATGCAGGTATTAATTTTTCATAATCCGGCTATTGCGACTGGTTCGGTAAAGCAGATTATCAAAGCCATGTTCAATAGTCAGCCGATACAGAACCCCGTCGAGAAGCAGGAAGCTATTATACTATAGCGCTCATGCCCACTTTCGCAGTTACCTGATGCAGGCAACCCGGCTTGCATGTAGTGCTGTATTTACCAAAATATATTAAGTCGTAGTAAATATATCACGCTTTTATCACTATTGTGTAAAGACTTCTTTTCTGTTTTGTGATGAATAAAATTGCTGTGCCGCATAAGATTTAATTTCTAACAAGAGGGAATAATTTAAGCCTTTCAAGTCACTCTGGTAGTAGGTAACAGGTTCAGGAGCAAAGGATGCCTGTTTTGAATTTTATATTTATCTGGAGTGAGCACGTGATTAATAAAACTATAGTAATCGGTATTGGTATATTCATAACAACTTTAAGCTTATCCATGCCTGTATATTCTGAAAACCTATCGAAAGGTAAAGATAAATCTTCATTGTGTGCCGGTTGTCATGGTTCAAATGGTATGGGTTTAAGTGAAGAGTTTCCTAATTTGGCGGGTCAGAAAAAAACCTATTTAATAAATCAGTTAAAAGCGTTTAAGAGCGGTAACCGCAATAATCCAACGATGAACGCTATGGTGGCAAGTCTTACTGATGAAGATATTGCCAACCTGTCTGCTTATTATTCGTCTTTAGGTAAAACAGTGTCTGACCAGATAATTAGCCCTCTTGGTATTAAAACCAAAAAAGCGAGCGTCAATGAATTCCCGGAAGTCACATTTATCACTATGAAAAAAAGTGGTTCAGTAGAAAGCTTCCCTTCCGAGAAAATCTGGAAAGGTGGACCTAATATGCTGTACAACTCAGTTTCATCAGATGGAAAGTTATTACTGGCCACTAGCCCATCTAGCGGTAGTGTCTATGTGTTTGCAGCTAAAACTGGAAAGATCATCAAGGTTATTAAAGTTGGTAAGGCCCCAAAGGGAGTAAAAATAAGCCCGGATGATACGCAAGCGTATGTTAGCAACGAAGGTTCGAACACAATCAGTATAGTTGATTTGCGTAATATGAAGGTCATAGGGAACATCGCAGTAGAAAAAGCACCTCATAATGTTCGTTTCACTAAAAATGGAAAAAAGGCTTATGTCACATTGCAAGGCGGGGCAGGTATAGGAGTTATTGATACCAGGCAGCGAAAAATGGTCAAGGTAATTCCTGTTCCCGGGATTACAGGGCCTCATAATATGGACCTTTCCCGTGATGAAAAGACAGCGTTCATACGAGATTTTGTACACCATGTTGCCGTGCTCGATCTTGAGTCCGGTAAAGTAAAGAAAGTAATAAAAGTGGGTAGTGGTCATGGTGGAATTGATGTGTTTCCGAACGACCAGTATGTGGCTACTGCTGCAATTGCGGATAATAAAATTACTGTGATCGATACGCAAAGTTTAGTAGCGAAAAATATTGAGGTAGGTAATGGTCCTCATGGCATACGTGCAAGCAAAGATAGTCAGTGGATCTATGTAACCCTTACTAAGGATAATGTCGTTGCAGTTGTTAACACCAGAACAATGGAAGTTGAAAAAAGAATAACAGTTGAAAAATTTCCTTTCTGGGTGGCAGTACGTGGTAATCCATAATGGTTGAACGAATTATTCTATTGGAAGAGTGGTTATTAGAGGATAACAGCCGGTTTGTATAACGGCTAATTATATAAAATGGCATGGAAATGGATAAAAGGAATACTACGGATGTATAGCAATTCAAAAACTGGAGTTTGAATGCGAACTCATCAATACAGGGAGTTGACTGAATGTATTCCGGTTATTCGTCGTTATGCGCGTGCATTGACGAATGATATGCATCGTGCTGATGATTTAGTGCAGGACTGTCTCGAACGTGCCTGGAGTCGGTTGCATCAATTTCAACAAGGCAGCAATATGAGGGCCTGGTTGTTTACTATCATGCATAATATTTATGCTAATCAGGCGCGTCGTTATAACAAGACGCCCCAGTTAGTGGATATAGACACAATAGCTGATTTTCCTTGTTCAAATTCCAGGCAGGAGCTTAACCTGGAGCTGTATGACCTGGAGTATGCATTGCAGCAATTACCACATGAGCAGAGAGAGGTGTTGTTGCTAGTGGGTCTGGAGGGTATGCGTTATCAAGAAGTATCTGATATTATTGGAATACCTGTAGGTACAGTCATGTCCAGATTATATCGGGCACGAGAAAAGTTAAGAAACATAATGGAAGGTGATAACTCAATTAAGGTGCAAGGTATTAACGATTGAATAGCCAGGATAAATCATTTTCTGAATCTGAGTTCCAAGCCTATGTTGATGGTCAGCTATTAGAGCCGCGCTTGTCTCAGATGGAGGCATTCCTGGCGAATAATCCACAGGAAGCAGCTCGGCTGGATAGTTATTCTCAGCAAAATTCAACGTTGCATGCTTTTTATGATGACGTTCTTCAGGAGCCGATCCCTGAACGATTCTTAATGAAAAACAAAAAAGATAAATTTCCTATATTTGCACGTTCTGCAGCTGCAGTATTTTTTATGGCGATGGGTGGTCTTTTGTCTTTCTTTTTGCAATCAGAGTATTTCCACAAACCTTCAGTTTTTACATCCCAACTCATACAGCCTGCCGTGAATGCCTACAAGGTTTATGCGCCTGAGGTGTTGCATGCAGTTGAAGTAAAAGCGGACCAACAGCAGCATTTGTTTAAATGGTTATCAAAACGACTGGAGACAGATATCAAGGCGCCTGATCTGGAAGGCTCCGGTTATTCTTTAATAGGTGGCCGTTTATTACCTTCTAGATATAAACCTTCGGCTTTATTTATGTATGAGAACAAAAAAGCGAATCGTGTCAGTTTATATATTCGCCATCATCAGTGGGATCAAGAGTCCGTTCTTTTCAAATATGTGCGCAAGGATGACGTTAGCATGTTTTACTGGATTGATGGAGAAATAGGATATGCATTATCTGGTGATATTGATAAAGCAGAGTTACTCTCATTGTCTCACGTTATCCATGAAAGCTTGACACGTTAAAATATACCCCCCTGTATTTAATTTTATTGATAGGTTTCCTTCTGATTTTATCCCTGATGGAGTTCATAGGCTAGTTACCTGTGCAAGAAAGAACTGAGTAATCAGTTTGGATTTGTGTCTGTACGTTATGTAACAACAGTAGAGATAGGGTTGTAAAATCTACGGATCTCTTTGAGATAAATATGGATAAATTGCGAGGTGTTCTTTTTATCGTGAAGTTTAATGAAGTAGATTGGATAGTCGGATTGAATCTTTATTTGCCAGAGAGATGAGTATCTATATTCGAAAAATCATTGCGACGGGCCATATGACCCGTCGCAATTAAGTGGATAGTTCCTGTCAATTGCTGACAGGGTGCAGATCTAAAAATAGTTATGTAATTGTACGAAAAATTCCTCTCTATTCTGAAAATCATTTTGTGGTATTCCGTCGTACAATCGTAGCCCTGTTCTCAACTGAGTAAATTGGAAGGGAGAGTATTCCCAGACCAGGCTGGTTCGTGTTTGATGATCTTCATCAACGTCGGTATTTGGATCAAGGTATTCAAGGCTCACCTTAAAGTTATGACCTTTTTGGTATTCAAGGGTGGCTTCCAGATAATAGATTGCCTGTGTGAGATCGGTTGTTCCCGATTGGTCATCGATGTAATCTATTTCCCCTAGCCAGTCCAATCCGCCTAGTTTGAATCCAGTAAATATGTTGGCAATGGTGCGCTCGTTTCCATTGTCTCCCGCATTATGGTTGACTCCCCCACCTAATCGCCATGTTGGTTGAACGTATTCAGTACGTAGATTGTATTGTTTTTTATTATCAATCTCATCGCCGCCATTGGTACCATTGGTGACAGAGAAAGTTGTCGAAGTGGTAGGTGTTTCGTAACCAGCTTCAACGCCTGTGTCAGAACTATTGAAGTTGATGCCGGTAACCTGCCGAATGAAGGCGGCATCATCTTCGAGGCGGTATCCCGATGCCAGGAAGAAACGACCGGCTTTAATGTAGGCATTTTTACTCTTGGTCCATAATAATGCGTAGGCTTCACGATTTAGCGCGCTACCCGGAGCTATCCTCTCATCAAAATAGAAGGTGGCTCTGCCAGGTATAATGTTCCCTTCAAAGTAGAGTAGGGTTTCATCGAGTTTAAATTCAGACGAGTCCCGTTGATTGGGCGTACGCGTTAACTCGGCATTCATACGTATATCACCGCCAAACGCCAGGTAGTCATTAATGCGACCATACCAGCCTTTGTCATCTTCGTTTAACTTTTTTTCAATCATACTGGTTTGTGAGTATGCGCTGCCAAATTCATTTCTTTTGCCACCACCTGTAGGGTTAACGTGACAAGCTACGCATTTTAAACCACTTCTGACCGCAAGATAGGGCTCGGCCAGTGCGCTAGAAAAAAATAAGAAAGCAGACCCGGCGATTATAAATTTAGCCAGGGTGTTGGTTTTTATTGTCAGATTTTTATAAAGTGTCAACATGTTGATCCTCTAATACAGTTTTAGTTGAAGGTGCTGTTGCGCCATTGTCTATCCAGGTGCGAATTAACTGGATTGTTTCAATCGGGAGTGGGTCGTGATTTAACGGCATGTTCATACCTTCATCAGATTTCAGTCGGCCCTCTAGTTTTTTTATCAAGAAACTGTTTTCTGCGTCACCCGGGATAACTCTTACTGGGTAGTAAGGGTCATCCGGGAAACGGGTTTTATTCACGAGTTGGTGGTAACTAATATTCTCCTCAAGGCTAAGTTCAGCAGAGGGAGCCTCTCCAGAGTGACAGCTGGTACAAATAGGTGTAAAAACTGTTTCTTGTATCGTTGCAAAATCTGCTCCCGGCAAACTTGTAGTAGCAAGCGAAGAGATACTATTGGTTTCAGCACCCGCAGATATCCAATCCCGAACCACTTGGATTTGTTCCGGAGTAAGGGGTGTCCTGTTTAATGGCATGCGATCTCCGGCACTTTGCGTGCCTTCAATTTTATTAAT
>Ga0316205_10003300_pt1 | contig 15467 bp, 14 predicted proteins | sample 3monthpyrite_MG_FD_204941 | JGI IMG/M metagenome (GOLD analysis project Ga0316205, IMG submission 204941) | Microbial mat bacterial communities from mineral coupon in-situ incubated in ocean water Damariscotta River, Maine, United States -... | ecosystem: Environmental > Aquatic > Marine >... | reverse complement strand
ACGGGTTCGTGCCGATCCCCGAGATCCAGTTCCTGGCCTATCTGCACAATGCCGAGGATCAGTTGCGCGGCGAAGCGGCGACGCTGCCGTTTTTCAGCCAGGGCCAGTTTACCAACCCGATGGTGATCCGCATCGCGGGGCTGGGGTATCAAAAGGGATTTGGCGGGCATTTCCACAATGACAATTCGCTGGCGGTGCTGCGCGATATTCCGGGCCTGATCATCGCCTGCCCGTCAACCGGGGCCGATGCGGCGGGCATGCTGCGCGAATGCGTGCGGCTGGCGCGTGAGGAAAACCGGGTGGTAGTGTTTGTGGAACCTATCGCGCTCTATCCGATGCGCGATCTGCACGGGCCCGGCGACGGGGCTTGGATGACGCGATACCCGGCACCCGACCGGCGCATCGGCATCGGTGAGATCGGGCAGCACGGGGCGGGCACCGATCTGGCGATCGTGACCTATGGCAACGGGCATTACCTGTCGCGCCAGGCCGAGGCCGATCTGGCGGCGGCGGGAATCGCGGTGCGCGTCATCGACATCCGCTGGCTGGCCCCTTTGCCGATCGAGGCGATCCTGGCGGCGGTGAAGGGGTGTGCGCATGTTCTGATCGTCGATGAGTGCCGCTATACCGGCGGGCAGGCCGAGGCGCTGATGGGCCATTTCCATGAGGCGGGACTTGCCAGTTTCGCCCGCGTCACCGCCGAGGACAGTTTCATCGCCACCGGCCCCGCCTATGGCGCGACCTTGCCGTCGAAAGAGGGCATCGTTGCAGCGGCCAAGGCGCTGGTGGGGGGCGCGCCATGACCCGGCGCGCGGTTCTGATCCTGCCGGGGCGTGGCACCTACAACAAGGCTGAGCTTGGCTATCTGGCGCGTCATCACGGGGGCCGCGCGGACCTGATCTCCGAGTTCGACGCGGCGCGTCGGGCGGCGGGACAGGAACCGGTTTCGGCGCTGGATGCGGCGGAAAAATTCAGCCTGTCGAAATATGCGCGCGGTGACGTGGCTTCGGCCCTGATCGCGGCCTCGGCGCTTGCGGATGTGGCCGCACTGGCCGGGGATATCGAGATCGTGGCCGTGACCGGCAATTCGATGGGCTGGTATCTGGCGCTGGCGGCGGGCGGGGCGGTGACGCCCGGTGATGGGTTTGCAATCGTCAATACCATGGGCACGCTGATGCAGGAGCATCTGATCGGCGGGCAGGTGGTTTACCCCTGGATGGGCGATGACTGGCGGAGCGATCTGGCGCGCAAGGCGGATTTGCTTGAGACGGTCGCGCGGATCGATGCGCAGCCCGGTCAGGTGCTGCGCCTGTCAATCGATCTGGGCGGGATGCTGGTGCTGGCGGGCGACGCCGCGGGGCTTGCCGCGTTTGAAAAAGCCGTGCCGCAGATCGATGGGCGGTTTCCGATGCACCTGACAGGCCACGCCGCGTTTCACACGGCGCTTCAGGCCCCGGTGGCCGTTCTTGGCCGGGGCGCTTTGAAGGATGTGCAATACGGTCAGCCCAAGGCCCCGCTGATTGACGGGCGCGGGGCGATCTGGTGGCCGGGCGCGACCGATCCCGGTGCGCTTGGTGCCTATACGCTCGGCCATCAGGTGACCGAACCTTATGATTTCACCGCCGCGATCCGCATGGGCGCGCGCGAATTTGCCCCCGATCTCTTTATCGTCACTGGCCCCGGCGGCACGCTTGGCGGTGCCGTGGCGCAATCGCTGGTGGCGTGCGGCTGGCGGGGGATGGCGTCCAAGGCCGATTTCGAGCGGCTTCAGGCCGAGGCCCCAATGCTGATCTCGATGGGGCGCGCCGATCAGCGGGCGGTGGTGGTCTGAGGCCAGGGGGTCGGAATTTGTGTGCGAAAATGTGATCCGCCCCGGCCGGATTTGCGGGCGGCCCGGCATTGCGCGATGCGCGGATATGTTGCAGCATTCGGGCACGGAGCGTCCATCGCGCTTGGCAAATTTCTGGCCTTTGCGTGCGTCACGTTGATATTTTTGGAGTAGGAATTGCCTGGAATGACTTTGCCTTCGCCTTTTGCCGGACCCACATTTGCCCTAGCCATGTCGCTGGCCCTGCCGGCGTTTGCCACCGGCATCGATGCCCCGAGCGCCGAGGTGCTGGCCCAACAAATGGCTGATTTCCAGGCCGAACCGCCGGGGTCGATATTCGCGATGCAGCCCTATCGCGCCGAAGAAACGGTCGCGGGCGCGGATGGCTTGCAGGTGCAGCTGATTTCGATGAACCCCAATATCAACAGCTGGTTCGTTTTGAGGGTGCAGGAGCCAGGCGCGCGGCCTGCCTTTTACCATCTGGAAAACACCGCCCCCGATATCTGGCAGTTCGGGTTGGGCGGCGATGGCGACAGCCCCTATCTGGTGATCGATGGCGATGATGACAGCGAGGAATGCGTGCCCTGGCTTGGCCGCACTTCCGAACTGGAGGCCGCCGCCGATACCGGCCTGCCCTATGCCGCGATCTGCGACGGGCGGATTTATCTGCGCAACCGCGTGTCGGGATCGCGCAGCAGTCGCGAGGCGATTGCCGATTTTCTGCGCGAGAACGTGATTTTCGGCGATTCCATCGTCAACCTGATCAAGGGTACGTTTTACGTGGATGCCTTTCTTGAGGATAGCGAAGAGATCGAGGAGGCCGATGCGGGCGCGGTTGTTGCCGCACTTGGCCGGGCCAACCTGTCGCGGTCTCCGGTCATGCGGGCCTCGCCGGGGTTCGACCTGATCGGGGCCGAAGGCGGTATGGAGGCCGGCAGCTGGTATGCGGTTGAGGATGCGCCGGGGATTTATTCATCGGTGATGCAGCCGGGCATGATCAGCGACGAGATCCTGAACCGCCGGGGTGAGGCCAACTGGCTGGATGCGGTGGAACGCAATGCCGATGTCTATCTGGTGGCCTTTGACATGGAAAGTTTCGAGATCGGCTATGAGCTGGGCACCGATCATCCGGCGTTCGGTTGGTCGCCGCGCCCCAGCAGGTCCGGCAATGACTGGTCGATACCGGGCCCCGATGGTTTCAGCAGCCCCGCGCCGCTGGTGATGAACGGCATGCTGAGCCCGGCCTATCTGGACCGGGTCGCGGCCACCTTTACCGGCGGCTTCAAGCGTGAGCACGGCGCGTTTCGCTATGGCGATCTGGCCGGTTACAACAATGGCCACCATTACGGGTTTCTGGTCAATGGCACGCTGCTGAGCCGACTTTGGCCGGGGCTGGCGACGATCTATGTCATGGATGACGGCACCTTTGGCATGACCACCTGGACCGAAGAGATGGAGGCTTTGCTGCCCAATATGCGCTTTGCGCGGCAAAATGGCGTGGCGCTGATCAACCCCGATCCGGAAACCGGCCAAGGCGTGCCGGGCGAACGGGTGACGCAATGGGGAGCGGGCAACTGGTCGGGATCGGCCGAGGCGCAATTGCGCACCTTGCGGGCCGGATCGTGCCTGCGCGAGGTCGAGGGGCGGCAGTTTCTGATCTATGCCTATTTCTCGACCGCGACACCGTCAGGGATGGCCCGAACTTTTCAGGCTTATGGCTGCGATTATGCTATGCTGCTGGACATGAACAGCCAGGAGTTGACCTATATGGCGCTTTATCCGCAGATCGAGGGTGACGACTGGATCGAGGCCCAACACCTTGTGCGCGGCATGGCCGCGGTCGATCAAAGCTCGCGAAGCGGGACCATCCCGCGCTTTGTGGGCTACGCCGATAATCGCGACTTCTTTTATCTTCTGCGCCGCGAGTAACCATCAACCAAGGAGCTAATTCCCATGCGATATCTTGCCTTTGTGTTTGTGACCCTTCTGAGCGGCGTCATGGGCGCCGGGGCGGGGGCGCAGTCTCTGAATGAACGAAACGAGGCGATGTTCCGCCAGATGCAGGAGGTGCGCGGCGTCACAAACGCCGAGATCCGGCGCATCCGCGAGATCTTTTCCGGGTCGTCCTATATCGGACAGGGCAACCCGGCGGTCACGCGCTATCCGATGACGCCCGAAGAGGCCGCCGAACGCATCGGCGGCAGCGTCGAGGCGGTGCAGCGGAGTTATCGCAATGCCCGGTTTGAGCGGATCTGCGGCGAGCCTTACATGGTGCCGCTATACGACCCCGCGACCGAGCGCCCCGAGGACGCGACCGTTTGTGTCGACATGTTCGAATACCCCAATGTGCCGCTGGCCTATCCGGTGGTCTGGGTGCGTGCCAGCGAGGCGGCGGTGCTCTGCGCCGCCGAAGGCGGGCGCATCGGCGACGCCCATGAATGGGAGGGGGCCGCGGCCGGCGCATTGCTGGAGCCCGATTACCGGTTCGACCTGGGCAGTCAGGGCGCGATGCGCGCCTGGCACAACCAGAACTGGGCCTGGCAGAGCAATCTCTATTCCACCGGCGAATGGCAGGCGGGCATCTGTGCCACCGGCAGCAGCAAGACGCCGGGCTGCAATGGCGGCGACTTTAACGGGTGCGGGTCGAACACCTATCCGGCGGGGTCGTTTCCGCAATGCCGCAGCCCGCTTGGGGTTTATGACATTGATGGCAATGCCGCCGAACACATGAACCTGCCGCTGAACGAAAGCCAGATGGCAAGTCGCGGTTCGACCACATTGGGCGTGACCGAGATGAAGGGCAGCTGGTTCATCTGGGACACGATCCGGGCGCATCCGAACTGGGCGCGGTGGCGGGCCCCGTTCTGGCATGGCAGCCGGGTAATGGACCCCGCCAGCCACCGCAATTACCACCTTGGGTTCCGCTGTTTTCGCGATATCGACTGATCCCGGCCCATGACAGAAAGGCCCCGACCGGGTTGGTATCCGGGCGGGGCCTTTTGTCGGTGTGCGGTGCCGGTGGGTCTTAGCGCGAGGCCAGCTGGATCGCCGGACGCCCGATGGGTCCGTCGGTGTTCAGCAGACCGGCATAGGTGCCGTTCATCAGCAGATCTTCCAGATCGAAAGCTTCGCCATTCACAAAGGCGGTGCGGCTGACCAGACGGATGCCGTGGCTGTAATCGGCATAGGAGGCGGCGTGAACGGTCGAAAGCGGCTGGATCGGGCGGCCATTCGCCCGCTGCCAGCCATAGATCGCAACCCTGCCGGGCACACGCGCCAGCCGGTTGGTCAGCACGACATCTTTCTTCTGTCCCGCAACCAGCATGCCCAGACGGCCACCGGCATTGAGACGCTGGCGTTCGACGGTTGCGTTATGGCGCAGGAAATAATCGGTCGAGGACATTTGCGCGCCCGGCGTCATCGGCGAGGGCGTCAGGCGCAGATCGGCCTGGGCATAGATCGCATCGACCATGCGCGTGGTCGGCAGCATCATGTTGAATTCGTCGGCGATCTGTCCGGCGGCGGACAGGCCAAGCGGCACGCGGACGAAATCGGCGTCGCTGCCGACGGACAGGTAATCGGGCGTCACGCAGATGGTGATCTGGGCGCTGCGGCCATTGGGCAGGACGCCGGTGAAGCTGACCGGGGCCAGGTCGCGCATGAAGGCGGGAACATTGCCGCGCAGAACCTCACGCGCAACCATGGCGTCGCGCGAGGTGCCGGAGGCCGAGGCCAGCGTCGAAATGAAGGCAGTGCCGCCGGCTGCATTGCCGGGACGACGCGGTATTTCGCGCGCCAGACGGCGGGTGCAGGCATTGGCGTTGCGGTCAAAGGCAGGGGCGAGGTTGGCGGATGGGGCCGACGGGGCGGCCGGGGCGCGCAGCGCGGCCAATGTTACCTCGGCGTGCGATGACACCTCGGCGGCCGGTTCGGGCGCGTGGTCGGCGGCAAGCTCATGCGGGGTGGCTTCCAGGTTGGCCGGCCGGATGGCGGGGCGCAGGCTGGTGGTCACGATGGTGTCCGAGGCGGGGGCCTCGACTGTATCGGGGGCCTCAACGACGGTGGCGGTGGCGGGCCGCAGCGACGGGCGCAGCACTGTCGCAGTCGCCGGATCGGTCGGCGCGCGCAGCGATGCGGCCAGTTCGACAATGGCAGCGGGGCGCGGCACGGCGTCGACCGGCGGGCGGCCCGCGATGACAACCGGGGCCGGTTCCGGCGCGGATATACGCGGCGTCACAATTTCATAAGTCGCGTCTGGCCGCATCTGTGGCAACGATGTCGGCATCAGGCGGACAGGGGCGTCAAACCCTGTCACGGGCCCCCCGGGATCTGTGTCGGTGATCCGCAGATTGCCCAGGCTGGGTTCCGGCATGATTACCGGCGCGGGCATCTCATCAAGCGCCGAAAGACGCGCAATCGGCGCGACCCTGGTCACTGCCAGCGCGAGAATGGTTGCACCTACCAACGCAGAACCCGTCAGCACAGCCAGGACGGCTGATGGCGACTCGAACATGTCGGTATAACTGCTCTGATCCCGCTGCGTGAGCGGGTTGTATATTCTGTCCCTCATGGAGGCGGAGATACTCTTATGGATTTAAGGAAACAAGAAGACGCATTGTGCGTAACCGAAAACGCCGCTTTTCCGGCAAGAAATCGCCGTTTTTGCAGATCAGGGCGCGGAAATCCGCAGGCGGTCAGATGCTGGTCTTTTTGAAAATGGCCTCGGGGATGTTGCGAATGATGGCCATGACAAGCCACCAGATGCGCCGCACATAGATCACGTTGCGCGATTTTTTGACTGCCTTAACAATGGCATCGGCGACTTCGCCGGGCTCTGCCGTCAGTGCGCCGGGCGTGTCCATGTCCGCGGTCATTGCCGTATTCACGAACCCGGGCAGCACGGTCACGACATGCACGCCCTGTCCCGCCAGCCGGTTGCGCAGCCCCGACAGAAAGGCGGTGAACCCGGCCTTGGCCGCCCCGTAGATGTAATTCGAGGCGCGACCCCGATCGCCGGCGACCGAGCTGATTCCCACGATGGTGCCCGATCCGCGCACGGCAAACCGGTTGGCCAGCAGGCCGAGCATCAGGGCGGGGCCCTCGAAATTGGTGCGGATGACCGTGCGCGCGGCGTCGGGGTCATCTTCGTTCGTGGCCTGTTCGCCCATCAGGCCGACGGCTGAGACCACGATCTGCGGCAGGGCCGGCAGGGCGTCGACAAAGGCCTCGAAGCCGTCCGTATCAAGTGCATCGAAATCATGCAGCGTGACCGCGACCCCGGACCGGGTCTGCAGATCGGCCTGATCGGCGGCCAGGCTTTCAGTATCGCGCGCGGCCAATTGAACGGGATGGCCGGCAGCGGCAAAGGCGCGGGCGGTGGCGCGGGCGATATCGGAACGCGCGCCAAGGATGAGGACGGGGCCGGTCATAGCGTCAGCCTTTCGGATTGAGCGGAAGAAAATGCGTGGGTCAGCCCTTGTGCCTGCCGCCAGGCCGCGAAATCAGCGGCGCGGGGGTCGGCGGTGGCGAAGGTCTCGGCCGGCAGGCGGCTGTCCTTGGCCAGATAGAACCGCCCCTGATGGGCCAGCGTGATGGCGTCAAGGCGCGGCATCAGGTCGATGGCGCGTCGCGTGCGCGGGAAATCCAGCGCCAGCGTATAGCCCGCCATCGGGAAGGAAATCGGGCTGGATTGCGGACCAAAGCGTTTCAGGACCGACAGGAAGGAGGCCTGCCCCGAGGCCGCGATCGCCTCAAGCAGCGCATGCAGGCCGGGTTCGGCGGTCTCGGTCGGGATCACGCATTGAAACTGCATGAAGCCGCGCCGGCCATAGAGGCGGTTCCATTTTGCGATGGCATCGAGCGGGTAGAAAAATTCGTCCCAATCGACCAGGCTGTCGCCCGCCTTGCGCGTGCCATTCCAGTAATAAAGCGCGTTGAAGGCGCGCACGGTGAGAGGGTTGAGCGCAAAGCCCGGCAGCGGGAAGGGAAAGGTATGTTTGGGCTTGGCGGGTACGTGCAGGGGGCGGTGGCGGTGTTGCGGGGCCACCTCGTCCGCGCGCGCATGTTCGCCCAGCATCACCAGCGACCGGCCCAGATGCGCGCCCTTGGCGGCACAGTCGATCCACGCCACCGAATAGGCGGCGTTCATATTATCCTCGAACGCGCGCATGGCGGCGGCCAGGTTGTCTGCCGGGATCATCTGTTGCCGAATCCAGCCCGATTGCACCGGTTTGAGCCGTATGGCGCAGCGCAGGATGATACCGGTCAGCCCCATGCCGCCGATGGTCCAGCCAAAGAGGTCGGAATTTTCATCGCGCGCGGCGCGGGTCACGGACCCATCCGGGCCCATCACGTCGATCCAGTCCACGCATGTGCGGAAACTGCCGTTTATATGATGGCTCTTGCCATGCACATCGGCGGCGATGGCCCCGCCAAGTGTGATCAGCCTTGTGCCCGGCGTGACCATCGGAAACCAGCCGCGCGGCAGGAAGGCGTCGATCACATCCGACAATATCACGCCGGCCTCGGCCACCAGCACGCCAGCATCGGGGTCAAACGCGATCATCCGGTCGAAATTGCGCATGTCGATGGTGTTGCGCGGGCTGATGGCGCTGTCGCCATAGGAGCGCCCGTTGCCGCGCGCGATGGCATGGCCGCGTGCAACCTGTGCGGCCAGATCAGCCTCGGATCGCGGCGCGGAAACGGCGCAGTCCAATTGCGGAAAATTGCCCCAGCCTGCAATCTCCATCAAACGCCCTCCGTCTTGGGAGCGGTATTGGCAAAGACAAAGCGCCGGTCGAGCAAGTATTTCGTCACATAGCCCACCGAGAGACCCAGAACCGCGCCGATCTCGCGCATCAGATCGGTGCCCCAGATGAGCCAGAAAGCCGTTTCCGTGCCCCAGAATATTGCCGTCGTGATCAGCCCCATCGCGGTATAGAGCGCGAATTTGGTGCTGTGGGCCCTGACCCCGGTGCTTGGGTCGAAAAAGATCCAGCGTTTGTCGAGGATATATTTCACCACCAGCCCGATCAGGGTGCCCGCCGCCACGGCGAGCGCGTATATCGCGGCCCCGTTCCCCCCGGTTAGTATCACGCGTTGGATGCCCAGATTGGCGACAGTGGCGATGACGGCAAATCCGGCATAGCGCAGGGCAAGCGTTGCCGGGCTCATAACAGGATGGCCCCCGCGCCAAGGGCGGTAATCAGGCCAAAAACGACAAGGCTGGTGCGGTCGGTCACGGCATAGACCAATGGGTCGTCATCCATGCCGCCGCGATGCGTGGTCAGGACCACCCGGCTGATCCAGTAGAGCAGGAGGATATTTACCCCCCACAAGAGCGATGGCGCGCTGTATTTGGCCTGCACCTCGGGCGTATTGAGATAAAGCGCCATGACCAAAACGGACACAAAACCCGAGGTCAGCGCCATCTGCATGGTCAGAGGCAGATCCTCGACCGTGTAGGCCCGGCCCGCGGCATCCGAAAGGCCGCTGTTTTTGATATGGACCAGTTCCGCCTGTCGTTTGACGGTGGCCAGTGAGAAAAAGAAGAACAGCGAAAAGGCCAGAAGCCAGATCGACAGCTCGATCCCGGTGGCGACGCCGCCGGCGACGATGCGCAACGTGTAGAGCCCCGCCAGCACGCAGATATCAATGATGGGTTTGCGTTTGAGAAACAGCGAATAGGCCATCGTCATGACGAAGTAGAACGCGATGACGGCGGCAAAGGCCCCCCCCAAGAGCGCAGATACCAAAAGCCCCGCCGCCAGGAGGACAGGGACCAGAGCGGTCCCCACCGGCACCGACAGCCGCCCCGAGGCCAGCGGGCGGAACCGTTTGCGGCTATGGGCGCGGTCCGGCCCCAGATCGAGCAGATCGTTCAGCAGATACCCGGCCGAGGCGACAAGGCCAAAGGCGACAAAGGCCAGCAGCCCCTGCATCAATGCGGTCAAGGTAAAGGATTGATTGGCCAGGATCGGCACGAACACGAGAATGTTTTTCAGCCATTGATGCGGGCGCATGGCCTTGAGCACCGGCCAGATCAGCGCCTCTGGGGGCGACAGGTGCGTGACATCGGCATTGACCCCGGCCACTTCGGCCCTGAATTTCGATGATGCCCCGACGGTGATCGCGGCATCGGCGCAGGCCCAGCAAGGCAGGTCGGCGCGGCTGTCGCCGATATAGACGAACCCGTTCGTGCCATAGCGCTCAACCAGCAGCGCGGCCTTGGTCTGTCCTTTCAGGTTGCATTCGGGCGTGGTGCCCTGAACCTCGTCAAAAAGGCCCAGATGGGCGGCCACCGCTTCGGCCAACTGGTTGTCGGATGCGGTGATCAACGCGGTGCGCCCGCCGGCGGCGCGCCAGGCCTCGATACGAGCGATGACCTGTGGATCATAGGGCAGCGAGGCCACGTCGACCGGGCCCAGATCGGCCAGCGCCCGTTTCAGCGCCGGTTTGCCCGCCGCCAGGCCTTGTGCGGCAACAAGGGGCGCGCGCCAGTTATGCGCCATGGCGCACCACAGGCATTCATAGAGCATGTCGCCACGGATCAGCGTGCCGTCGAGATCGACCGCCAAAACCCTGTCTGCCGTGCTGGAATCGCGCATCATCCTGCCCAATGAACCCGTTTAGGTGATGCCGGTCGCTCTAACCTCATGCTCCCGGCCATTTCCCGATCTTTTCAAACTGCGCCCGAAAGCTGGCACAGGGCTGTGACATAAGCCAGCCGAAACTGTGGTTTTCCTGGGGACGGGCAGTCGACAGGTCGGGGGGCTTTGGCTAGGCTTGATCGTGTTGATTTCATAAACAAGCGGTTCGATATCCCATGAAACCTCTTTTCCCCGTGACATTTGTATTCAGCCTGAGCTTTGCCCTGGCGCTGGCCCCTTTTGCCGGTTCTGCGCAGACCGGTGATGCACTTGCGCAATGCCTGGAATTGGGCGGTAACCCCGATGCCGGTGTGCCGGTCACCCCTGAGGCACAGGAGGCGGCCATTGATGCAGCCCGCGCCGCGATGGGGTTCTGCGCCGAGGCGGTCGAGGCCGGGTCGCAGGATGCAGGCGCGCTCTTTCATCTCGGTGTCGGATTGCAGTTGTCGGGCGATCATGAGGCCGCGATTTCCCGGTTCGAGGCGGCATCCGCGGCCGGGCTGGGGGCTGCTGACACCAAACTGGGAGATTACAGCCTTTTCGGCATCGGCCCGGCGCGCACCGATCTGGATGCGGCGGTCGAACATTACCGGCGCGGCATTGAACGCGGCGATCTGGCGGCGATGACGACGCTGGGGTTTCTTTACCGGCTGGGCCGGGGCGTGCCGCGTGACAGCGGTGAAATGGTGCGGCTGATGACGGCGGCGGCCGAGGGCGGCTATCATTTCGCGCAGTTGCGGCTGGGCCAGACCTATTTGTCCGGCGACGGTATCCCGGGCGGCGCGGATGCCGATCTGAACATCCCCGATACCGAAACGGCGGCGCGCTATTTCAGCATGGCCGCCGAGCAGGGCAGCATCCTGGCCACCCTGGAGCTGGCCAGGATCTATTCCGAGGCCGATGGCCCCGGCACCGGCGATCCGGATCTGCAACTGCGCTGGACGCAACGCGCCGCCGATGCGGGCCTGCCCGAGGCAGTGGGCGCGTTGGGGTTTCTCTTTGAACGCGGGCGCGGCGTCGAGGCCGACCCCGACCGCGCCGCAGCGCTTTATGTGCAGGCGCTGGAGACCGGCGAGGTCGATCTGGACGATCTGCGCGGCGAGGTGGGCGGCAATGTGCCGCCCTGGGACCGCGCCACGGCGATGGCGTTTCAGGTGATCTTGCAGGAACGCGGGCTATATCTCGGTGCCATCGACGGCATCATCGGGCGCGGCTCGCGCGCGGCGGCGGCGGCCTTGGGCAATTAACCCCCGGATCGGCGTGGTCAGGGTCGCGCACCGTCAGACCGGCGCGCGACCCCGCGGGTTCGTTTATTCGAAGGCGTGTCCCGGCCGCAGCCCCAACCACCGGAACGCGATTGCCGCCGGACAAAATCCGGTAAATGCGCTCTGGATCAGGTTTGCGCCCACGAAAGCGGTCAACAGGAACCAGTAGGGGCTGACCAGAAGGCCAAGCGCCAGGCTGGCAAGATTGATGGTTCCGGCAAATACCATTACGGCACGGTCGATAGTCATTGGTCGTTTCCTTTGGGGTTTGGGGTGTCGGAAGAGGGCGCGCAATAGAGTCGATAGAGCAACGCCATCACGTCACGCAGGTTCGGATCGGTCAGCGAATAGTGGATGGTCTGGGCATCGCGGCGCACCGCAACCAGGTTTTCGGCACGCAGTTTGGCCAGATGCTGGGACAGCGCCGATTGGCTGATGCCGACGGCGCGCTGCAACTGGCCGACATTGCATTCCCCCTTGTGCAGCTCGCACATGATCAAAAGGCGATGCGAATTGGCCAGGATCTTCATCAGGCTGGCCACTTCGGTGGCATGCGATTTGAGATCTTCTATATTCATGAAGTCTAAATTAGAAGTAACTAATGTAATGTCAAGCCCGGGAGCTTCGATTCTTCGTCCGTTGGGATGGCCGCCGCATCGCGCACGCCCGGCATGCGACCCGGTGCGGCAAAGACCGTGAGATTGGGTGGCTAGTCGATCTGAACGGTTTGACGCAACGCGCCGCTGTCGCGGTCGAAGATCAGAATCTGATCGCTGTCCGTCACCACACCATACCAGTCGGGGCCAAAGGTGATGGCTGTGGCGGTTTCGCCCGTCGGCAAGGTCACCTGATCGGGCAACGCCACCGGTGTGGCATCAGGGAACCGGGTGACAAAGGTCACCACGACCGTTATCAGCCCGACAATCATTGTCACCGTCAGCACGGTCACGAGGATGCGCAGAACCCTGAGGTTCAGCGGATCGGGGTCGTGAGTGTCTTCCGCAAGAGGTTCGGTCATGTCAGGCCCTTCGCCAAAAATCATTCCCGTCCGCATCGGTGCGGATCCGGGCAAGCGTCTTGATAAGGCACTGGCCCGTGATGTGCCAGAGGAAGCGGCGCTGAGCCGGTCGCGTCTGGCACGCCTGATCGCGGGTGGGTCGGTGGCTGTCAACGGCACCGTTGTGACCGATCCGCGCGCCCGGCTGGTCGAGGGCGATCTGGTGGAAATCACGGTCGAGGAGGCGGCGGAGGTCGCAACCGTGGCCGAAAACATCCCGCTCGAGATCCTGCATGAGGATGCCGACCTGATCGTGGTCAACAAGCCCGTGGGCATGGTGGTTCACCCCGCGCCGGGTACACCGTCAGGCACGTTGGTCAATGCGTTGCTGCATCATTTTGGCGGCAACCTGTCGGGCATTGGTGGCGAAAAGCGCCCCGGAATCGTGCACCGGATCGACAAGGACACGTCCGGTTTGCTGGTGGTGGCGAAATCGGACGCCGCGCATCACGGGCTGGCGGCGCAATTCGAGGCGCATCGCGTCGACCGGCATTACCTGGCGATCTGTCACGGCGTTCCCGATGCGTCCGACCCGCGTCTGCGCGGCGTGCCCGGCGTCAGTTTTGAGACCGGCGGCATTCTGAAGCTCACCACCGGGCTGGCGCGCCACCGGACCGACCGGCAGCGTCAGGCGGTGCTGTTTCAGGGCGGTCGCCATGCTGTGACGCGGGCCCGGGTCGAGGAAGGTTTTGGCGCGGTCGCGCTGATCAATTGCTGGCTGGAAACCGGGCGCACGCATCAGATCCGGGTGCATATGGCGCATGCCGGTCACGCGCTGGTCGGCGATCAAACCTATGGCGGGCGGCGGCGGGTCTCGGCCAAGGCGGTCGGCGCGGCGCTGGCGGAGGATCTGAACACATTCCCCCGGCAGGCGCTGCATGCCGCAAGCATTGGCTTCGTTCACCCCGTCAGCGGCGAAAAGCTCGAATTTGCGGCCCCTTTGCCCGCCGACATGGCGGGGCTCTTGCAGCGATTGCGCGAAAGCGCCGGTTAAATTGTGCGCAATTGCACGTGAGAACGCTGAAACATAGGTTGTGGTGCGCCCGTTATTGCCCTTATGTCATGTCCAGAAATTCAGGTGAAATACTTGAACCGGGGCGCTGACGTTCCCATCTTATCTGAAAGTTAATCGGATTTACATCCGGGCAGTCGAACAGGGGGCTCCACATATGGCCAGTTACGCCAATCTTCCGGCACCGTCACCCGAACAGGGTTTGAACCGGTATCTTCAGGAAATCCGCAAATTCCCGATGCTGGAGCCGGAACAGGAATATATGCTGGCGAAACGGTGGGTGGATCATGAGGATACCGACGCCGCACATCAGATGGTGACCAGCCACCTGCGTCTGGCCGCCAAGATCGCCATGGGCTATCGCGGCTATGGCCTGCCGCAGGCGGAAGTGATTTCGGAGGCCAACGTTGGCCTGATGCAGGCGGTCAAGAAATTTGACCCCGAGAGGGGATTTCGTCTGGCGACCTATGCGATGTGGTGGATCCGGGCCTCGATCCAGGAATATGTCCTGCGGTCGTGGTCGATGGTGAAACTGGGCACGACCAGCGCGCAGAAGAAGCTCTTTTTCAACCTGCGCAAGGCCAAGGCCCGCATCGGCGCGCTGGAAGAGGGCGACATGCGCCCCGAAAACGTGGCCCGCATCGCCACTGATCTGGGCGTCACCGAAACCGAAGTGATCAGCATGAACCGGCGTCTGTCGGGGGGCGATGCCTCGCTGAACGCCGTGGTTGGCTCGGATGATGGCGGCACCACGCAATGGCAGGACTGGCTGGAGGATGAAGACGCCAACACCGCCGAGGAATATGCCGAAAAGGATGAGTTCGACCACCGCATGTCTTTGATGAATGAGGCGATGGCGGTGCTGAACGAGCGCGAACGCGATATCCTGACGCAGCGCCGTCTCAAGGATCAGCCGGTGACGCTGGAGGATCTGAGCGGGGTCTATGATGTCAGCCGCGAACGCATCCGCCAGATCGAGGTGCGCGCCTTTGAGAAGCTGCAAAAGAAGATGCGCGATCTGGCGCGGGAGCAGGGCGTAACGGCCCCGGCCTGATCGAAAGCTGACGAAAACCAAAGGGCCCGTCTTTCCGGCGGGTCTTTTTTGCGTCTATCCTGTGTCGATTGACAAGGAAGGACGCGCAGATGACAGATCCGGTTCGATGGGGCGTATTGGGGGCCGCGAATTTTGCCCTGACCACCATGGCCCCGGCCATCCACGCCGCAGATAACGCGGTGCTGGCGGCGGTGGCCACGCGCGACCGCGCCAAGGCCGCGCCCTTTGCCGCTCTGGCACCGGGGCTGAGGGTTCATGACAGCTATGACGCAGTGTTGGCGGACCCGGAGATTGACGCCATCTATATTCCGCTGCCCAATGCGCTGCATGTGGAATGGACCGAGCGGGCGGTGCGGGCGGGCAAGCATGTGCTCTGCGAGAAACCCATCGCGATGGACGTGGCCGAGATCGACCGGCTGATCGCGCTGCGCGAGGCCACCGGGTTGATGATCGCCGAGGCCTATATGATCCCGCATCATCCGCAATGGCAGTTGGTGCAGAGCCTGTTGGCCGAGGGTGCCATCGGCGATCTGCTGCATATCGACAGCGCGTTCACCTTCGGCCTGAAGGATACGGGCAATATCCGTCTGAACCCCGATCTGG
>Ga0316205_10003299_pt1 | contig 15470 bp, 12 predicted proteins | sample 3monthpyrite_MG_FD_204941 | JGI IMG/M metagenome (GOLD analysis project Ga0316205, IMG submission 204941) | Microbial mat bacterial communities from mineral coupon in-situ incubated in ocean water Damariscotta River, Maine, United States -... | ecosystem: Environmental > Aquatic > Marine >... | reverse complement strand
TTTGGACAGAACTCGCGAAGATAGCTCGCGGCCGCTCGGTGCGTTTCCTGCAAATCGAGTGCAGACCACTTGCCTGACCCGGCTTTCAAAAAGGCTCCGAAGCAAAGGTCGTCATCGGAATGCCGCTGAAATTGCGTCTCGCCGCCATAACTCGCGAACAGTTCTGCAAACATGTGGAAGTTTGAGTAATGCGCGAAATAGTCGTTGAATGCGAACGGACTGCCTAGATCAAACTCATCCGGATTCGAATAAGCCATATCATCGGCTAGCACCAAAACCGGGGTCTCACGCTCGAGAAACTTTTCGACAAAGCGCAGCCCTATTTCGGGCACAACGACATGAAAGTCGCCGTCCTTCTTGGCGTATTCTCCTATCATCTCATCCAGCAGCTTGTGGCCTGTGGGCGCATCTTTGATCGGTTTGGATTCAAAACGCTCGCTAAGACTGCTGAACGACGTAATAGGCTCGTTTAGGAATTCGTTATTGGTAGATTCCAGCGCCAGATAGACTTGCTCAATCTGGTGGTCGTTGACCCGCAGCAGATTGGAAGGAATGGCGTCGAAAAAGTAGTTGGCGATGACAATCACCGGACGATCCTTCATATCTTCCGGTGTCAGATCATCTCCGGCCATCTTGAAAACGGGCTCATCACCCAACTCGAGCTGAGCAAATTCAAGAATCCCGCTTTCGACCAATGGCGCAAAGCGCTGTTGTTTGGACCAGTGGTCAATGTTCCCACGGTTTGTATCGGTCAGCAAATAGGTAAACTCTGGGCACGCATCTGACTCACTGAAGTGATAGTTGAACAATCGGTTTAGAAACTGCCAAGCAAACCGCCCGCTGCCACCACCAAGCTCAACAACGATCGGCGGCTTGCTGTTACCCTCGGCGATCAACTCACGGAAGAAGCCGGACACGATACCCGCATAGGTATCGGCAGTATAACAGTTGGCCATACCGTCTTGTGGAACCGTCTTGCGATCCCAACCATCAGTTTGCTGGTCCTGTTTTGATCGTTGAAGGAGTGACCAAATCATCGAATCCTTCACAGGGGTCATTTCCTGAACATTTGCCACTGTATTCAATCTCCTAAGCAGTCAGCGTCGTCGCCGCCATCTCGTGCTCAACGAGAATGGTTAGCGGTCTGCCTCTTGGCCTTAAGCGCGAGGGGTAAAAAAAACGTTTTCGGACCGCTGTTGTGGACTTTGGAGCAATCGGGCCTATTGGATGCGTTGATTGCGATACCGCTTACTTGTTACCGGGCATTTCCTCTGGAGGATTTCGACGTGATTTTTGCGCCATTCACAAAGCATCCCGCCTCGGTGGGTGAGACCTATTTTCAGCATCTCAAACATGCTTCGTCTTTTGGGGGCAGGCTGATCGTCGCCGGTTCCGCCTGCCTGATGCATGGCATCTTCCCATTTCTGTTTGTCAAAACGGGCAGCAAGCAAGTCACCAAATTGCACGACAAGATGGTGACCAACAGAGACCAGCGCGTCACCGAAATTCTCGACTACGTCATCTGAGCGCAGTCGGTGCGCGATACCCGCGACGTTTGTTAGTCGGTCCTAGTTAGTCGGTCCTAGTTAGTCGGCCCTAGCCGCCAATTCCTGCAAATTGGCCTCATGCGTATCCTGGTCGATCCGATAGCGGCTGATCGCGAAAAGCATGCTACCCCACAATATCCACAAGGTCGGCGCGTAGAATGCGCCAAGCTGCCAGAGTTTCTCGTCCGAAACGGTGGTCACAGCCTCTCCCTGCGGAAATGCAATAAACGCCAAGCCGAATCCAGCTAAGGCAGCGCCCAACCCCTGCGCACTTTTGCGCGTAAAGGTGACGGCCGCGTAGAAGACACCTTCGCTCCTACGCCCTGTCCGGAGTTCGCTCTGCTCAACCAGTTCAGCAATCATTGAATAGGCGATCGCTTGAAACGCAATGATCAAACCAAGATCGAGCGTTTGGATCGCAGCAATAAGAGGAAACAGCATCGGATCACCGTTTGCCGGCATCAGATCGAACAACCTAAGCAAAACAGGCATGGGCGCTATTGTGAAAGCAATCATGCCAATGCCGACGACAGCCTTTTTCTTCCCGACCGCTTTCACCAACCGCGGGGCGATGAACAATGCAATAAGTGCGGAGATGAAAACGAAGATCGCCAAATAGAACAATTGGATCGATTCGAACCCCCAAAAGAACGGCAGCATCATAAATGCCAATGCCGCACTAAAGCCTGATGCGACCGACCCTAGCAGCATGGTAAAGAAAATCGCCTTGAAGGAATCTTCGCTCAGCGTGTCGAATATCTCGCGGAAAATGCTCACAACGCTGCGGCGCTCACGCTTGGGCGGCTGTCGCAAATGCTTGATGTGCGAATGCGTACCGAGCGCCGACACCATTATCGCAACGAAGATCAATGCCGACGCAATTATGCCGTAGGTCTCATAGCCGTTTCGATTGAGCGTTCCTTCCGTATATTCGGCAGTAGCAACCAGCAACACACCCCACATCAGGAGCGACATGAAGTTGCCGCCAACCCAGCCAAAGAATAGCCGCCATGTCTGGACCGACGTGCGTTCCTGATAATCCTCAGTAAGCTCGGGCATAAGCGCAGAGCTGGGCGTTTCGTAAAATGTGATAAGTGTGCGGATCAGGACCGCTAGAACAACCAGATACCAGAACAGACCGGTCTCGCTCCATTCAGGCGGATTCCACAGTAGAAAGTACGTTAGCGCGATTGGAATCGCCGCAGCATACATAAAGGGATGTCTTCGTCCCCACTTTGAACGAAAATTGTCCGACCAATAGCCAACCATGGGATCGCTCAACGCATCGAAAACTAGAGCAATCAAGATCGCCAGTCCGACAAGACCTTGGTCTAACCCAACAACCGTCCCGTAAAAGAGCAGTAGGAAATAGCTAAAGCCGCCATCCTTGATGCCATATGCTGCGGAGCCGAATCCGTATGCGACCTTGGTCCCAAGCGGCAGCTTTACTTTGCCAGCGGTCATCTATGTCGTTCTCGGCTCATACGGATCATCCCCTCTGAAACAGCAGAGGCAGATATTCATCTCTGAGGCAAACGAAATTCGGCGAAGGAACTGTCAGCTCGCTCATATAATGATGCAAGCCAAGCTCTTTCCGGCGAGAGCTTTGTCTGCCAGAAGATGTCGGCATGGTTTCTGAAACAACGCTCTCGCCAATTCCGCAGCCACCGGGCCAGTTGCTGATCGGCAATGCCCTGACCGTCGATGCATCGCGTATGATCCAGTCGTTGATGGAGCTGGCCGAAGAATACGGTCCGATTTTCCAGCTTGAGATCATGGGCACGCAGCTGGTGTTCATTTCAGGCGCCGATTTGGTTGCCGAAGTGTGCGACGAAAAGCGTTTCGACAAGACGGTGCGCGGACCGCTCAAACGGCTGCGCTCAATCGCCGGCGACGGGCTGTTCACCGGCGACACTCAGAATCCCAACTGGTCTAAGGCGCACAACATCCTGCTTCCTTCGTTCAGCCAAAAGGCGATGGGCAGCTATCTGCCGATGATGATCGATATCGCCAGCCAGCTGATGCTGAAATGGGAGCGTAAGAACTCCGATGACGTGATAGATGTGGCCAACGATATGGTCCGCCTAACGCTCGACACGATCGGCGTTTGCGGCTTTGGATACCGCTTTAATTCATTCTACCGGGAGGACTTCCACCCGTTCATCGAGGCGCTCAATCGGACGCTGAGCACCACGCAAAAGATGCGGGGCTTGCCGGGGGAGAAGCTGCTCAAGGGCGAGCAGATCAAGCAACTCAAGACCGATGCGGAATATATGAACAATCTCGTTGACGAGATTATTCGCGAGCGGCGGCAACAGGGGGGCGATGGCCCGGAAGATCTACTTGATTTTATGCTCTCCGGCCGTGACGCGCTTACCGGAGAGCGCTTGTCAGACGAGAATATCCGCTACCAGATCAACACTTTCCTGATTGCGGGACACGAAACGACATCAGGGCTTCTGTCCTTTACGATGTATTATCTGCTCAAGAACCGCGATGTTCTAAAGCGCGCCTATGCCGAGGTTGATGAAGTTCTAGGCCGCAATATCGAACAGCCGCCAACGCTGTCACAGATAGGCCGCCTGCCCTATGTTCGGGCGATATTGTCCGAGGCGCTCCGGCTATGGCCGACCGCTCCCGCCTTCGGCCTGGCGCCGTTCGAGGACGAGGTGTTGGGCGGCAAATATGCCATTCCCAAGGGCACCTTTACGACCGTGCTGATCCCCTCGCTCCACCGCGACACATCGATTTGGGGCGATGATCCCGGGCAGTTCAACCCCGATCATTTTTCGCCCGAAGCCGAAGCTGGCCGTGCTCCATCCGCTTACAAACCCTTCGGCAATGGCCAACGCGCTTGCATCGGCAGACAATTCGCAATTCAGGAAGCAATATTGGTGCTGGGAATGATCCTTCAGCGCTTCGATCTGTTCGATCACACCGATTACCAGCTCGACATCAAAGAGACGCTATCGATCAAGCCCGAAGGCTTCACAATGAGAGCCCGGCTGCGCGAAGATGTCGAGCGCGGCGGAGTGGCGTCGACCGGCGACGACGCCGGCGATCAAGCCGCACAAACCGCACCGCTCCCCAGCCACGGCACTCCGCTAACGGTGTTGTTTGGCTCAAATTTGGGTTCGAGCGAAAGCTTTGCCCGCGAGCTAGCGCAGAAGGCAGAGTTTAGCGGTTTCGACGTGACTCTAGCCGAGCTCGACAGTTTCGTTGGTAAATTGCCGACCGAAGGAGCGGTGGCGATTGCCTGCGCTTCCTACAACGGGATGCCGCCCGACAATGCCGCGAAGTTCGTTGACTGGTTGGACGCGGCAGACCCTGCATCGGTCGATCTGGATGGTGTTTCATATATCCTCATCGGCTGCGGCAACAGCGATTGGGCGGCGACCTTTCAAGTTGTCCCGCGCAAGATCGATGCGAAGCTTGAGGCGCTTGGCGCCAAACCTATTGTCGAGACCGAAGAACTGGACGCGCGGGGCGATGTGGACACCCAGTTTCACGACTGGCTGGATGCGTTAATGCCCAAGCTGGGTGAGGTTTTCGCTCTCGATCTCGACAGCGCTACAATCCCGGCAGAACCGCTCTATTCGGTCGAAGTAACCGAAAGCATCACCGCCAACACGATAGCCGATCGTATTGGCGCGCAGGAAGTCGAGCTGATCAGCAGCACCGAGCTGAAAGATACCAGCAAGGATGATCGCCGTTCGACCAAACATATCGAAGTCGCATTGGCCGAGGGCATGCATTATCAGCCAGGCGATCATCTATGTGTCGTCCCGGTCAATGACGAAGCAGTTGTCGACCGTCTGCTCAAGCGCTTCAGGCTCGACCGCGACACCTATGTCCGGATCGAATCGCGCAGTGAAATGCGCGGCCCATTTCCCAGCGGCAGCACCTTCTCCGTTCTCAATCTGGCGGAAACCGCGGGCGAGCTCCAAGCCGTCGCCACGCGCAAGGATATTGCCACGCTTGCCCGCCACGCCGAATGTCCGGATTCGCGTGCGAAACTGGAAGCGCTCGCAAAGCCCGCACAAGAAGCCGGCGACGACCTTTATGCTTCCGAAATTCTCGCCAAACGCAAATCGGTGCTCGATGTGCTGGAAGAGTTTCCCGCTTGCGATTTGCCGCTCGGGGTATTTCTCGAACTGATCCCGTTCATGAGCCCGCGCTACTATTCCATCTCGTCCTCGCCAGAAACCGGCCCCGGTCAATGCTCGATCACTGTCGGCGTAGTCGAAGGGCCGGCCCTATCGGGCAAAGGTCAATTCAAGGGCACCTGCTCCAACTACCTTGCGGAGTTGGAAGCCGGCGACCGTTTCAAGGCGGTGGTTCGCGCACCGACCGCGCGGTTCCGCTTGCCCGAAAACCCTGCAACACCGATCATCATGGTCGGCCCCGGCACCGGCGTCGCTCCGTTCCGCGGATTTCTGCAACAGCGCGAACATCTGCAAAAGAGCGGAACCAAGCTTGGTGAAGCGATGCTGTTTTTCGGCTGCCGCACTGCCGATACGGACTACCTCTATCGCGCGGAGCTGGAACAATTCGACCAAAGCGGCATTGTCACTCTTCACACTGCCTTCTCTCGGCAAGAGGGGGAGCGGACATATGTGCAAGACCTAATCGCGAAACAGGCCGACCATGTTTGGGCCTTGATCGAGCAGGGAGCGCATATCTATATCTGCGGTGATGGTGCACGGATGGAACCCGATGTTCGTGAAGCTCTCATCGCAATTTGTGCCAAGAAGCGCGGCATCGGTGAAGCTGAGGCCGCGCGCTGGATCGAGGAATTGATTGAGCAGGAAAATTATCTGCTGGATGTCTGGGTGGGGTGAACTGCAATTGCTGCATACTCCATTCCATACATCACCATAGATTAGAAAGTACCGACCAAAGATGATTACGCTGCTCTCGCCAGCCAAAAAACTGAACTTCGATCCGCTTGAAACCGAGCTTGAGATCACCCGGCCACGACTGGACGACGATACGCGCGCGATTGCGAGCGTGGCGAAGAAGCAGTCTGCTGCAAGTCTCAAGAAATTGATGGGCATTTCGGACAATTTGGCCAAGCTCAACGCAGAGCGCTTCAAAGCGTTTGATCTGGACGGACGCAGCAATTCGGCCAAGCCCGCCGGGCTTACCTTTGACGGCGATGTCTATTGGGGCCTCGAAGCCAAGAGCATGGGCGATGAAACGCTCACCTATGCACAGGATCATTTGCGTATTCTGTCAGGTCTCTACGGCTTGCTTCGGCCGATGGATGCGATCCAGCCCTACCGGCTCGAGATGGGCACGAAGATGAAGAACCCTCGCGGCAAGTCTCTGTATGATTTTTGGGGAAGCAGGATCGCAGACACGCTGGCGGCTGATCTGTCGGAGCACGCAGACGGAACAATCGTCAATCTCGCATCGAACGAATATTTCAATGCGGTTGATACGCAGGTTTTGACCGCTCCGGTGATCTCGGCTTCGTTCTTGAATGTGAAAGATGGTGAGGCGCGCCGCCTGATGTATCATGTTAAATTCGCTCGCGGCCTGATGGCCCGCTGGATCATGGATAATCGGGTGGACCGCGCGGACGGATTGAAAGACTTCAACGCAGAGGGCTATGCCTTTGATGCCGAGGCATCGAGCGATCGCGAGCTGGTGTTCTCTCGCAAGCAGCCACCATTGAAGAAATAGCGCGGCGATTGCCAAACAGGGCTGTGCTGGGTTAGCCAGCCGGCTCAGGGAGAAGGGGACAAGCGGATGTCAGAAAGCAAGAAATCTAAGAGCGGGCGATCATTGGTCAGCCTGATGGTTGTACTCGTGGCGACCGCAATCGGACTGGCATTTGCCTGGTTTGGCGGCGCCGGCCAGCAGAGATTTGAAGGGCATTCGGTGCTGTTCATCTGCGCGCTGATTGCATTTGCGGTCAACTGGCTCGCTTTCGTTCCTTCGGCCATCGCGCAGACCGAGAAGTTCTATGATCTGGTGGGCTCGATCACATATCTCTCGGTCATTGCGGCAGCCTGCTATGTCTCAGCACCGCTCGATATGCGGGCAATGGTGGTCGCGGCGATGGTGATTATTTGGGCGCTGCGGCTGGGAAGCTTTCTGTTCGCGCGTATTGGCCGCGATGGACATGATTCCCGCTTCGACAAGATCAAGGTCAACCCCGCCCGCTTTCTGGTCGCATGGACGCTGCAGGCGACCTGGGTTCTCTTCACGGCAGCGGCTGCGGTGACGATCATTGCTGCACCCGAACGCGGCCAGCTCGAGATATTCTTCTGGATTGGCGCAGCCGTCTGGCTGATCGGCTTTGTGATCGAGGTTGCCGCAGACCGTCAAAAAGGCGCGTTCAAAAGCGATGCCGGCAATGAGGGAAAGTTTATCGACACAGGACTATGGGCTTGGTCGCAGCATCCCAATTATTTTGGTGAAATCGTGCTGTGGCTCGGCATTGCAATCATTGCGATCCCGCTGCTGTCGGGCACCGCATATCTGGTGCTGTTTTCACCGGTGTTCGTATTCCTTCTGCTGACCAAGCTAAGCGGAATCCCGATGCTCGACGCCAAGGCCAAAGAGCGTTGGGGCGATGATCCGGCCTATCAGCAGTATCGCAAGAAAACTTCCAAACTTATCCCGCTGCCGCCCTCAAGCTGAGGCGCGCTCCGGCTCCGGCTCCAGCTCAGCAGCAAAGTCGATCAATTCTTTGCAGGCGAGGAAGATGTGATAGCCGGTTGCGGGAGTGATGTCGTTGATAAGCGAGGTTTTGTCTGGTGCGATCTCGTCGATCCACGCGCCAGGTAACGCTCCATCAACATGGTCGGCGAACATTGCCTGCGCAGTCTCGACAACCAATGCTGCCAGCTCTTCGGAGGGCCGCATCCGCCACATGGTAATATGCGCCTTGAGCTTCTCGGTCGCTCCCCATGTGCGCTGCCGTGCCTCGCGCACCGAGCCATCGCAATTTTGCGATAGCGGCAGATAACCAAGTCCGTCGATCAAACACATTGCGCCATCATGCAGCGCAGCGGCAAATTCTTCCGGCGCTGTTCCAGTCAGCTGTTTCAACCGGCCCAGAATCCAGACCCACTCGAACAGATGTCCAACCTCAATTCTATTGTCCGCTGACCGCCCGCCAGAATATTCGAGCAATTGACCAGAAGTCTCATCGGCAAACTGCGCCTGAAGGAAAGTCACAATGTCCTGAACACGATCTAGTGCCGCTTGGTCACCGCTTGCCTCAAACCAGGCCAAAGAGGCCTCAGTCAGATGCATATGCGGGTTTTGCTCGCGGAGAGGCGGCGCAGGCAGCCGCTCGCGATAGCCGCCATCCAAATGCTTTAGCTCGCGCTCGATCGCTGCGGAGAGGTCCTTTGCTGCTTGCTCCGCGGTCGGAAGTTCAAGCACTTTGAACGCCGTTGAAAATGCCAACAGGGCAAAGGCTGAATCGTAAGTTTCAGCCGCATCATCGACCAATCCTTCGCCCGTCCGGACAATCCGTCCATAAAGTCCATCGCTGCGCCGGCAATCCTTCACCAGCGTTTCAATTCCGCGTCGCACCAGCACCTTTGACCGTTCGCGATCCCAGCCCAGATCAGCCGCCAGTGCAAAGGTGAAGACCATTCTCGCCTGCAAGCGCACCCGGCTGTCCAACCCGTCGATGCCCTGCCCCTGCAAATCAAGTTTCTCGTAAAATCCGCCCTTGGGATTGGGTGCTCGCTGCGCCCAGAACGGAAAAGCATCATTGAGCATCCACTGCTCCGCACGCCGGGCTATCGTCCGCGCCTGAGCGGCTAATTGGCGTGTGTTTGCGCGATGATCGGTCATTGCAGCTACAAATCGCAGGGAGCGCCCAGCTAAGCAAGGATGCAAATTGCCAATTGTGCGCAAAGGCGAAATGGCCTTTAACCGATCCACCAATGACCATTTCCATCAAATCCCTGCTGCAAACCGCAATGAAACGCCATTTGGGTAGCGCCGAAGTGACGGGCGTTATGCGCCTGACCGGCGGTGCGACGATGGAAAGTTGGCGCTTCGAAGCCGATGGCGAAATGTATGTTTTGCGCCGTGCACCCTCGCTTGAGTTTATGACCGAGCGCCCGTTCGGCCACGACACCGAAGCGGCGATCATTCGTGCTGCCCATGCTTGCGGAGTGACGGCGCCGGAAGTGATCGCCGAAATGGAGGCAGAGGACGGCCTTGGCAGCGGTTTCGTGATGCGGGCACTGCCAGGAACTCCAGATCCGCGCGCCATTCTGGCGATGGAGCAGCCCAGCCAAATTCTTAACCAAGCCGCGCGCGATCTTGCCCGAATCCATGCAATCAAACCCGATGCCATCCCATCGGATGTGCCGCGACTAGACTACACCGATGGCGTTGCCGGTTTGCGCGCCCAGTTCGAGGAAGCAGGAGGCGACCGGCCGATCATTGCACTTGGGCTCAAATGGCTGGCTGACAATCTGCCCGATCCGGTCGATCCGGTCCTCAATCACGGCGATTTTCGCCTTGGCAATATCCTTGCAGAGGATTCGCGCCTGACCGGCGTACTCGATTGGGAACTGGCGCATTTCGGCGACCCGCATGAGGATCTGGCGTTCGGCTGCATGGCCGTTTGGCGCTTCGCCCGATACGACCGGCCAGCGCTAGGGCTTGGCTCGCTGGAAGACTATTTCTCCGCCTATGAAGCCGAAAGCGGATCCAGAATCGACCGAGCCCGTTTCCGTTTCTGGTCAATCTACCGCACCGTATGGTGGGCGCTAGGCTGCCTCCGCATGGCCAATTTCTGGCGCAGCGGAGAAGATCGGATGCTCGAACGCGTGGTCATCTCACGCCGTACCAGTGAACAGGAATTGGATCTGCTCATGCTGCTGGCTGAGGAGGTTTCAGGCGGCGATGTTGCAGAGGTTTCTTCAATGCCGGACGCTCCGCCAATCAATGGCGAGGCCAGCAATGGCGAGATTGCGACCGCAATTTCCGAATGGCTCGCAACGATAAAGGACAAGGTCGAAGGTCATGACCGCTTTCAATTGGCCGTGGCCCGCAATGCACTGGGGATGATCGCCCGCGATGATGCAACCTCGCCGCGAAGCCGCAATATCCAGCTTTCCGATGAAATCACCCGCGGAGACAAGGGTCTCAATTCGCCTGGCCTGCTCGCCAGGCTCAAGCGAGACGCGCTAGACAAACTGTCCGCCGACATTCCCAAATACCCCGCCCTCGCCGTAGCGCGAAAGAAATGGACCGGAGAAGACTGAACCATGATGTTCGAACTGCCCACCGAGATCACCGACTACCTCGCAGAGCTCGATGACTTCATCGAGCGCGAGATCAAGCCGATTGAACAGCGCGATGACAATATCCGTTTCTTCGATCACCGGCGCGAACACAGCCGGACCGATTGGGACAATGACGGCCTACCGCGCGAAGAATGGGAAGAGCTGCTGAGCGAGATGCGCCGCGTGGCCGATGCCGCGGGTCACTTCCGCTTTGCTCTGCCGAAGGAGTTTGGCGGCAAGGACGGCAGCAATCTGGCGATGGCCGCGATCCGGCATCACCTCGCGCATAAGGGGCTCGGCCTGCACAATGACTTGCAGAATGAAAGCAGCATAGTCGGCAATCTGGTCCAACCCTTGTTGGTGCGCGATTTCGGGACAGAGGAGCAAAGGCGAGACTTCATTCCCGCGATGCTCAAAGGCGAAATGCGCTGGAGCTTTGGCCTGACAGAAGAAGCCCATGGCAGCGACGCGACCTGGATGGAAACACGCGCGGTCCCGCAGGCCCGCGACGGCGTCGACGGATGGCTGATCAATGGCGAAAAGATGTGGACCACCGGCAGCCATGTTGCGACCGATTGTATGGTGTTTGCCCGCCATTCGGGCGAGGATGGCAGCGCCAAGGGGATTGGTTGCTTTATCGTGCCATATGACGCCGAAGGCATGGAAGTCGGCGAATATATGTGGACGTTCAACATGCCGACCGACCATCCCAAGCTAACCTTGAAGGACGTTTGGATTCCCGCCGATTCCATTCTTGGTGATCTCGACTACGGTCTCGCTTGCGCACAGGGCTTCGTCCATGAAAACCGCATCCGTCAGGCGGCATCTTCGCTTGGTGCAGCACAATATTGCATTGATGAGGCGGTCAAATATGCCGGCGAGCGCAAGCCATTCGGAAAGCCTCTGTCGGTCAATCAGGCGATACAGTTCCCTTTGGTAGAGCTGCAAACCGACGCTGAGATGCTACGGTTGCTGATCTGGAAGACGGCGGCGGAGATGGACTCGATGCCAAAGCCCGATGTGGCCAAATATCTCTCCGACAAGGTCTCGATGTGCAATTACAAAGCCAACCGCCTGGTTTGCAATGCTGCAGATACGGCGATGCAGGTGCATGGCGGGATCGGCTATTCACGCCACAAGCCCTTCGAGCACATCTATCGCCATCATCGCCGTTACCGCATCACCGAGGGGTCGGAGGAAATCCAGATGCGCAAGGTTGCAGGACATTTATTTGGCTTTATGGGGCCGAACAAACATTCCAAATAGCCCCTGAAGCCAAACATGTCCGAAACAAACCACCTCGATCCAATCTGCGTTGCCGCGCTCTATCAGTTCACGCCCTTTGATGATCTGGAAGCGGTCCGGACGCCGCTCGCACGGCTGTGTGCCGAGCAAAATGTGCGGGGCACAATCCTGGTAGCGCATGAAGGCATCAACGGAACTGTTGCGGGGAGCGATGCTGCAATCGACGCGGTGCTCGCCCATATTCGAACCTTGTCGGGCTGCTCTGCTATCGAGGTCAAGACATCGCGCGCGCCTAAAATGCCGTTCCTTCGGATGAAGGTACGGATCAAGAAAGAGATCGTGACGATGGGTCAGCCGGATCTTGATCCGGTCGGCGATGTCGGGACCTATGTCGCGCCTCAGGACTGGAATTCGCTGATCGAAGATCCCGACACAGTCGTGATCGATACGCGCAATGATTACGAAGTTTGCATCGGCACTTTCAAAGGCGCAATTGATCCTGCAACTCGAAGCTTCCGCGAATTTCCGCAATGGTTCCGCAACAAACGCGCAGAATTCGAAGCGGAAGGAAAAATGCCCAAAATCGCAATGTTCTGCACCGGCGGTATCCGCTGCGAAAAATCGACCGCATTCCTGAAGCGCGAAGGTGTGGACGAAGTTTATCACCTTAAAGGTGGGATCCTAAAATACCTAGAAACCATCCCCGAGGAAGAAAGCCGCTGGGAGGGCGAATGTTTCGTATTTGACGAGCGTGTAAGCGTAAAGCACGGGCTCGAGGTCGGCTCGCACACTTTGTGCCGCGCATGCCGCAATCCGATTGGACCAGAGGACCTCAAATCAGACCTGTTCGAAGACGGCATCAGTTGCCCCAATTGCTACAACACGCGGACCGATGAGCAGCGGGCGCGTTATGCCGAGCGTCAAAAGCAAGCCGAACTTGCGAAGCAGCGCGGTGAGCAGCATATTGGCGATCCTCCTTTGAAGGACAGCGATGATTGAGACCGGACCATTGCCGATTCTCTACAGCTTTCGGCGCTGTCCCTATGCGATGCGCGCGCGAATGGCGCTTTCGATCAGCGAGACCAAAGTCGAGACACGCGAAGTGGTACTGCGCGACAAGCCCGAAGCGATGCTCGACGCCTCACCAAAGGGTACGGTCCCGGTCCTGATTCTGGAAAGCGGCGAGGTGATCGAAGAGAGTATCGACGTAATGCGCTGGGCGCTTGCACACAATGATCCTCAAGACTGGCTGGCCGGTGATGACCAGGAGTTGATCAGAACTAACGACGGGCCCTTCAAACACCATCTCGACCGTTACAAATATTCGACACGGCATGACACTGATCCGGAAGAGCATCGCGCGGCTGGCTTGGAGTTTTTGCTACAACTCGAAGAACGCTTGGCGTGCAAAACTCAACTCTGCGGCGATCGCCCGACTATGACCGATATCGCCATTTTTCCCTTTATCCGCCAGTTCGCCAACACCGATCGCACATGGTTTGACGCTCAGTCGATCCCGAGTGTGCACCGCTGGTTGAAACACTGGCTCGAAAGCGATTTGTTCAACACAATCATGGTCAAACGCAAACAATGGAAGCCCGAAGCGGTTTAACCTAGAAGTACCCATGGAACAGGTAGAGCGGCATCAGATTATGCAAGCGATTTTCGCCTGCGGAGAAGACGAGGCTCGGCAGCTAGGCGAAGCGTTACAGAGGCGGGAAAGGTTTCGAACAGTCACGAGATAGCCAATCGTCAACTAATCACGCTATACGGTGAGTATGAGAGTGCCGATCCATGTTTCGAGACCAAGAGTTTTGATGCATCGCATTGCCGCGATGATGGCGGTTATTACGCTTTTGCTCCCTGCGCCGACGCTTGCCGCACCGGCGGAACTGCGGATAATTCCGGAGGCGGAGCTTCGCTTCGGTAAGTTTGCAGTTATCGATCGAGGTTCCCGCATCATCGGGCCGAACGGCAGCGTTCAAAGCTCGGGCGTCTTTTCAATTTCCAACGGCGATACATCGCCCGCCAGGTTCACCGTTTCGTATGATCGCGGGAACAATGGCAAGCGTCAGCTGAATTTGCGTATTCAGCTAGTTCTCGCGGCTGCGCCGGTCATCAATCAAGGCGGTTTAGTCGCCCAGCTTTCAGGCTATCAGACGGATTTGCCTGGCGCAGCAACGGTTCAGCCTGGCCAGATCGTTGAGATTTTGATCCCGAATTGCACTCAGCGCGTCTGTCAAACCACGTTCAACGTCGGCGCCCGACTTGACATCGAAAGCAATGCTGGAGGCGGCAGACTTGAAATTCCGATACCCGCCGATGTTGTCCTGATTTCGGTCAAGTAGGGGAAAACACATCGGCTACGCTTCATTTGTCGCATAGAACAGTCCTTCATTGAAACAGCGCGGAGGGATGCCGCGCGGATGACGGAAGGGGGCGACAGAATTGGCCGATACAATCCATCGTAACGCCTTGTTCGTGCTCGTTGGCATTGCAGCGCTAATTGCATCGACCCCCGCTCTTTCACAAAATCAAGGCTCCACAACATTCGGAGCTAGCCGCGCTGAGATAATCAGCCCGATTTCTGTTACAGCTCTGGACGATCTGACATTTGGCGGAATTGCTGTGACCTCGAATCAAGGCGGTTCGGTCAAGGTTCTGCCGGGCGCAGGGCCGGCCGAATATTCGGGAGCGGCTGCTCCGGCCTGCACCGGCACTGGCGGCTGCACGACAAATCCGGCTCTGTTTCATGTCAGGGGAGAGCGCAACCGCAGCTATGTCATTGCCGTGCCCGCGGTGATCTATGCCCAAGCAACAAATGGGACCAATCGAGAACTGCCCGTATCCGATTTGACGTCCAAAAGCCTGAACCTGCCCGGTGCATCATTCAGGGGATTTTTGAACGGCGCCGGCCAGGACGAAGTGCGAATCGGCGGAACGTTAGCGATTCCTGCAGGAACACCCCCAGGCAGCTACCGAGCCGAGATATCCTTAGTTGTGAGTTACGACTAACAATCGGTGAATGTTTCAGCCAAGCCAATGAAACTAACGCCTTTTTCCTAGTAACGCTTCCTTAAATCCTACTGCGTATAACCCTATTCAGACACGGAGGGATTTCCAAACGTGTTGTGGTGCGCCTTGCGTGCCGACCAGGACCATAGCCTTTTGGGAAGACCATTATGAAAAAGATTGTTCTTGCGACTTTTGTAGCCGCATTTGCCGTTCCGGCCGTAGCAGCGCCGGGCGATACTGACACCACACAAGGTGTCGCAACCGCTGAAATCGTAGCACCGATTTCGATCACGCATAACGCAGCCGACGCTCTTAGCTTCGGTACTGTTGCTTCGGGCGACGCCGGTACGGTAATCGTTACGCAAGCAGGTGCACTTGATGGTAGCAGCACCGC
>Ga0316205_10003298_pt1 | contig 15470 bp, 12 predicted proteins | sample 3monthpyrite_MG_FD_204941 | JGI IMG/M metagenome (GOLD analysis project Ga0316205, IMG submission 204941) | Microbial mat bacterial communities from mineral coupon in-situ incubated in ocean water Damariscotta River, Maine, United States -... | ecosystem: Environmental > Aquatic > Marine >... | reverse complement strand
ATTTGTGTGTGATAAAAAATTAGATTGGTTATTGCCTCACCTTAATTATTTCACTCAAAATATTCATAAAATTAAATTTGATAGTGCTGTACGACCAATAGCTAAAATTTGTGAATTTTTAGCAAAAGAATATACTTCCAAACAATCTTCAATTATTAAAAATAAAATTACCCTAAAGAATATAAATAGCATTATTGAAACTGGCTTTGATTGGCTAATTGGTGACCAAAAAGTTGCTGTAAAAGCATACACAATGGAAATGTTATTTTTATTTGGTAAAAATGAAAATTGGGTACACGAAGAACTACAATTAATTATAGAGAAAAATATGTTAAATGAAAGTGCTGCCTACAAAGCAAGAGGGAAGAAAATTTTAAGTTGGATTAAAAATAAATAAACCTGTTATTTTAGGTTAATTTCATTAATTTTGTTTTTCAACACAAAACTAAAAAATGTCTTTAACAATTTTAAATGCAATATCTCCAATTGATGGTAGATATAGAAACAAAGTAGAAAGTTTAGCTCCATTTTTTTCAGAAGAAGCCCTTATAAAATATCGTGTTAAAGTAGAAATTGAATATTTTATTGCTTTATGTGAAATTCCATTACCACAATTAGTTAATTTCGACATTTCTCTTTTTGATGAATTACGTTCTATTTATCGAAATTTTTCATCGTCAGATGCACAAAAAATTAAAGACATTGAGAGCATAACAAATCATGATGTAAAAGCCGTTGAATATTTTATTAAAGAAAAATTTGATCAACTTAAATTACAAGAATATAAAGAGTTTATTCACTTCGGATTAACTTCACAAGATATTAATAATACAGCAACACCTTTATCAATAAACGATGCTTTTGATATTGTTTATTACCCTGAATTAGCAACACTTTTAGAAAAATTAAGACAACTTGCTATTTCTTGGTCAGATGTGCCAATGTTGGCGCGTACTCACGGTCAGCCTGCATCTCCAACAAGATTAGGTAAAGAGATTTTAGTTTATATTGAGCGTATAGAACAACAAGTAAATCAACTTCAAAATATTCCTTACGCAGCTAAATTTGGTGGTGCAACAGGAAATTTCAATGCACATAAAGTTGCTTACCCTTCAATTGATTGGAAAGCATTTGGGACTCATTTTGTTGAAAAAGTTTTGGGATTATACCACTCTTTTCCAACTACTCAAATAGAACATTACGACCATATTGCTGGAATTTTTGATGGTTTGAAGCGCATAAACACTATTTTAATTGATTTTGATAGAGACATTTGGACCTATGTTTCTATGGATTATTTTAAACAAAAAATAAAAAAGGGTGAAGTTGGCTCATCAGCAATGCCACACAAAGTAAACCCAATTGATTTTGAAAATTCTGAAGGAAATCTTGGTATGGCAAACGCTATTTTTGAACATTTATCCGCCAAGCTTCCTATATCTCGCTTACAACGAGATTTAACAGATTCAACAGTTTTAAGAAATGTTGGTGTTCCGTTTGGACATACAATTATTGCATTTAGTTCTACGTTAAAAGGATTAAACAAGTTGTTAATTAACAAAGAAAAATTTGCTGAAGATTTAGAAAATAATTGGGCAGTAGTTGCTGAAGCTATTCAAACAATATTGCGTAGAGAAGCCTATCCAAATCCGTATGAAGCACTAAAAGGATTAACAAGAACTAATGAAAAAATAACTCAGAAATCTATGGCCGATTTTATTGAGAGTTTAGATGTTTCAAATGAAATTAAGTCAGAATTAAAAGCTATAACACCTAGTAATTATACCGGAATCTAATGAAAAAAATTACATTAATATTTATTTTGTCAATATCAGTTCTATCATGTAAAAACGATGAATTAAACCCAGAACGTTTCAAAACAGGCACTTTTGAAATTCCAAAAGGAAAAGGATACGAAAAAACTGTAATTATTAGGCAAGACTCTCTTCAAATTGAAAAATATGAAGATAGAATCGATTCATTATCAATTATTTGGAAGAACAATTTTAATTACACACTCAAAATGTTACACCCAAAAACAGCCATAGACGAAGATCCTATTTATGTAAAAATCACAAATTTAAATAAAGATTCCTATGATTTTGAAGCTGTAATTGGGCATTCTAACTTTATACAAAAAGGAACTATTTATAAAAAATCAAACTAAGTAATGGAAATATTTTTACAAGCTGACACTTGGGTAGCACTTTTAACACTTACCTTTTTAGAAATTATTTTAGGTATTGATAACATAATATTTATATCAATCAGCGCTGGTAAATTACCAGAAAACCAAATAAAAAAAGCTACACGAATTGGTTTATTGTTAGCACTTGTATTTAGAATTATCCTATTATTTGGTGTTTCTTATCTAATTTCAATGAAAGAACCTTTTTATACTATTGATTTATCTTGGTTTAAAGCAGGTATTACTGGTCAAAGTGTAATTTTAATTTTGGGTGGAATTTTTTTACTATATAAAAGTACCAGTGAAATTCATCATAAAGTTGAAGGCATAACTAAAGAAGATAAATCTAAAAAATCTAAAATTGTTGCTACATTAGGAATGGTGATTTTTCAAATTGTGATGATTGATATCGTTTTCTCATTTGATTCTGTATTAACTGCAGTTGGAATGACAAATGATATTGAAGGAGCTTTAATAATTATGGTTACAGCTGTAATAGTTTCTATGATTATTATGATAATTTTTGCAACGCCTGTTGGTAAATTTGTAAACGAACATCCAACTATTCAAATGTTGGCACTTTCATTTTTAATTTTAATTGGCTTTATGCTAGTTACAGAAGGTGCTCATTTATCAAATGCAGAGGTATTCCATCAACACGTAGGTGCAATACCAAAAGGTTATTTATACTTTGCAATTGCATTTTCATTAGGTGTGGAAGCTTTAAATATGAGAGTCAGAAAAAAAATATAAAAATAAAATTTGTTATTTACACATGAAAGATACAAAAACTACCAATGTTTTACTTTTAATACTTGTAATACCTATGGTGTTTTACATCTTAAAAATTATGTCTTTTATATTTATACCATTAGTTTCTTCAATGTTTATTGCTTTATTATTTTTACCTTTAATGAGGTGGTTGACTAAACATAAAGTCCATAATTTCATAAGTATTCTTATAGTTCTTCTAATTTTTGTAGGTGTTTTTAAAATTGGTGGAGAATTAATTAAAGTTACAAGTAAAGAAATTTTAGCCACAGATGGTCAATTTTTAAACAAAGCTCAACTAAAATTAAATTCATTAGTTCTATCTGTTGAAGAGTTTTTTGGAGTTAAATATTTTGATAATGGTAACATTCTAAATCACCTTTTAAATAAAGAAACTATTTCAAAAAACTTTGGAACTACTATTGACTTTATTGGAAATGCAGTTTCAATGACATTAATGACAGCTTTTTTTGTTATTTTATGGCTAGCCGAATCTATTAACTTTCAAAAATTTTTAAATAACACCTTATTAAAACAAAAGTATGCATCCGTAAAAACCTTTATGAAAATTGAAAAAGACTTAATTAAATTTGTAAAAGTTAAGTTTTTCGTTAGTGCTTTAACTGGTATTGGATTTGGTGTGGTTTGTTACTTTTTTGATATAAGCTTTCCTATATTTTGGGGATTATTTTCCTTCCTAATTAATTTTGTTCAAATGATTGGCTCTGTGATTTCTGTATTATTATTATCACTATTTGCATTTGTAGAACTAGACCCAACAAGCACATTACTTTTTTTTATAATTACAATTACTGCGGTTCAAATTGTTTTTGGAGGTGTATTAGAACCTATATTTATGGGGAAATCATTTTCTATAAATATTATTACAATCCTAGTAATGCTAATGTTATGGGGGTATATCTGGGGTGTTCCAGGGTTAATTATGTCTATACCAATAACAGTATTCTTAAAAATTATATTTGAACAATTTTCCCAAACAAAAATATTGGCAACACTCATTTCAGGAAAAAACAAAAAAATATCAATTCCTGTTTCAAAAAACTCTTTTTAAAATCACTTTTTTGTTGTAACTTTTATTCTTGAATATATAAATCTATAAGTATATAACACGTGTTAACTTTTTAAATTAAACACCATGTTACAATTGTTACAAAAGTCTGTACTATTTATTACTGTATAAAAATGTGACCTCAATTACATTTGCAACATACTAAAAAACAAAAACCATGCGAATTAAAAATAGCTTATTAGTTCTATTTTTCACTTTTAACATTTTGATTATTAATGCTCAAAGCGAAAATATTATTTCAATTGAAGAAGTGCTAAACATGGTTGAAAAGAACAACCACACCATAAAAATTTCTGAGCAAGATTATAATGTTGCAAAAGCAGATTATAACCAAACAAATGCAGTTTTATTACCAAATATTTCTGTTTCTCATTCAGCAATTTCAACTACTAACCCTTTAATGGCGTTTGGTTCAAAGTTAAACCAAGAAATTTTGGTACAAGCAGATTTTCTTCCTTCAGTATTAAATGATCCAGAAGAAATTCAAAATTTTGCCACAAAAATAGAAGTTCAACAACCTATATTTAATGCAGATGGTTTGTTTATGCGTAAAGCAGCAAAAGCTAAAATGAATGCTATTGAATTACAATCATTAAGAACTACTGATTATATAAAATTAGAAGTTACCAAAGCTTATATGCAATTACAAGTTGCTTATAAAGCTGTTGAAGTTTTAGAAAAAGCAAAAGAAGCAGCGCTAGAAAATAAAAAAATAGCTGAAAACAACTTCAAAAATGGTTATATGCAAAAAGCTGATATTTTATCTGTTGAAGTGCATGTTACTGAAGTTGAAAATCAATTAATTACTATAAAAAGTAATGTAAAAAACGCTTCAGACTATTTACAATTTTTAATGGGTGAAAATAGTACTAAAACCTTAAAACCATCAACAAAACTAGAGGCATTGGTAAATGTTAGTTTGTATGATGAACAACTTTCATTAAGCAGAGCTGATATTGAAGCCATGGAAAAAAGCACAGAAGCTTATACTAATATGCATAAAGCAAATAAAATGAGTTATTTGCCTAGATTAAATGCATTTGGTAGTTATGAGTTGTATGATGATAAATTATTTGGCACAAATGCAAAAGGCTATTTAGTTGGTGCTCAATTATCTTGGAATGTTTTTGAAGGGTTTAAACGTGTAGGTAAAACTCAAAAAAGTAAAGCTGAATTAGATAAAGCTGAGTTAAACTTAGATCAATATAAAAATCAAAGTCAGTTAGAGTTTAATAAGGCTAAAAGACAACTTAAAGATGCTGAAAATAAATTAAAACTTACAAATTTAGCAGTTGAACAATCTAATGAAGCATTAAGAATTAGAACTAATAGGTTTGAACAAGGTTTAGAAAAAACATCGGATTTATTAATTGCTGAAACTCAATTCTTACAAAAACAATTAGAATATCTTCAAACAGTATTCAACTATAATTTTACAAAAGCTTACGTTGAGTTTTTAACAAAATAAATTTACCAGAGACATTAAATAAAATAAAAATATAAGTTTTAAATTACTAAAAAAATGAAAAATCTACTAAAAATTATTGCAATATTAACATTGGTTTTTACAACTAGTTGTGGAAAAGAAAAAGCTACAATTGTTGATAATAGACCAATTGTAAATGTAAAAGTTAGCTCTCCATCTTCAGAAAATAATTCGTTTATTTCTGCAAGTGGTAAAATTGAAGCCGTTCAAAATGCAAACTTAAGTACACGTATGATGGGTTTTGTTGACAATGTTCATGTAAACGTTGGAAATAAAGTATCTAAAGGACAATTATTAGTTAGTATAAACAGTACAGATATTTCAGCTCAAAAAGCACAAGTAGATGCTTCAATAACTGAAGCTACTGCAGCTTTTAAGAATGCTGAGAAAGATTACAATCGATTTACTGCTTTATTTAAAGAAAACAGTGCTTCACAAAAAGAAATGGATGATATTTCTGCAAACTATGAAATGTCTAAAGCGCGATTAGAAGCTGCTAACCAAATGAAAAATCAGGTAAACGCACAATTATCTTACTCAAATATTAGAGCACCATTTAGCGGAGTTATTACAGGTAAATTTGTAAATAAAGGAGATATGGCAAATCCTGGAATGCCACTAATTAGTATTGAAACACCTGGAAAATTTCAAATTATTGCAATGGTTCCAGAAGCTGAAATAACTTCAATAAAAAAAGGAATAAATGTAAACGTATTAGTAAAATCTACTAATAAAATTATAACCGGTAAAGTAAGTGAAGTTAGTACTTCTGCAAAAAATACTGGTGGACAATATTTAGTTAAAATACTTTTAGACAAAACAAAAGTAAACTTACTTTCTGGTATGTTTACTTCAGTTCAATTTCCTATTGAAAAAAATGCTAATAAAACTAATTTTGTATTAGTTCCTCAAAATGCACTTGTAAAACAAGGTCAATTAACTGGTGTTTACACAATTGGAAATGAAAATGTAGCCATTTTAAGATGGTTAAGAATAGGAAAAACTTTTGGAAATCAAGTAGAAGTTTTATCTGGTTTATCAGCAAATGAGCAATATATTGTTTCTGCTGATGGAAAATTATTCAACGGAGCAAAAATAGCTATTCAATAAATTAATTTTCGCGTTAGGGATAGAAGTGGAAATACTTTTTTAAGAAAAAAGATTGAAACGAATAGCCCGACCCAAAGGGTAACGCCCAAATATAAAATATTATGCAAGAAGGTATATCAGGTAAAGTAGCCAATGTATTCATCAACTCTAAATTAACAATTTTGTTAATGGTAGCCTTGATGGCAATTGGTATTTATAGTTCGTTTTTGATTCCTAGAGAAGAAGAACCGCAAATTATTGTTCCAATGGCCGATGTTTTAGTTGGTTATCCAGGTGCAAGTCCAACTGAAATTGAAAGTAGAGTTGTTAAACCTTTAGAAAAAATTATTTCTAATATTAAAGGTGTACAACACGTTCATAGTATTGCCATGAATGGACAATCTATGATGATTATTCAGTTTTATGTTGGTGAAAATACAGAAGATTCTTATGTGAAATTATATGATGAGTTGATGAGGCACCAAGGAATGTTTCCTCCTGGCGTTACGCAGCCATTAATAAAAACACGTTCTATTGATGATGTTCCAATGTTGGGATTAACTTTTTGGAGTGAAAATTATGACGATTTTCAAATTCGTCAAATTGCTGAAGAAGTTACATCTGAAATTGAAAAAGTAAAAGACGTTTCTATTACAAAAGTAATTGGTGGTAGAAATAGACAATTAAAAGTTGTGCTTGACAAGGATAAAATGGCTGAAAATGGTGTTGATGCACTTGGTATTATGCAAATGATACAAGCCAATAATAGCAGTTCACAATCTGGAAGTTTTGTTAATGAAGATCAAGAATTTTTAATAACTACGGGTAAATTTTTGACCTCAGCTGATGATGTTAAAAATCTTGTAGTTGGAGTTTACAAAAATATGCCTGTATATTTAAAACAGGTTGCTGATATACAAGATGGTCCTTCAAGACCTTCAAGTTATGTTTCATTTGGTTTTGGTAAAGGCAATGAACAATTTAACGCAAATCCAGCCGAATATTCAGCCGTTACTCTTTCTGTAGCAAAAGTAAAAGGTGCTGATGCTATGAAAATTTCAGAGAAAATTTTAACAAAAGTTGATCAATTAAAGTTAAATTTAATTCCATCAGATGTTCACGTAAGTGTTACTAGAAACTATGGAGAAACAGCATCTCATAAAGTTGGTGAATTATTATTACACCTTGGTGTTGCAATTTTGGCTGTAACTATTTTAGTAATGCTAGCTATGGGTTGGCGTGGTGGATTAGTGGTTTTCTTTTCAGTTCCACTAACTTTTGCATTAACATTATTCAGTTACTATTTACTTGGGTATACATTAAATAGAATTACACTTTTTGCATTAGTTTTTGTTGTTGGTATTGTTGTAGATGATAGTATTATTATTGCCGAAAATATGCATAGGCATTTTAAAATGAAGCGATTGCCCTTTAAACAAGCTGCTATTTATGCAATTAATGAAGTTGGTAATCCAACAATTTTAGCAACATTTACTGTTATTGCGGCAATATTACCTATGGCTTTTGTATCAGGAATGATGGGGCCTTATATGAGTCCAATGCCAATTGGAGCTTCAATAGCAATGATACTTTCTCTTTTTGTTGCATTAACTGTAACTCCTTATTTAGGATATCATTTATTACAAGAAAAAGAAGAGCAAAAACAGAAAGAAGAGGAAGAAGGTATAGAAGCTGGATGGATTTATAAAATTTACAAAAAAATAGAGCAACCTTTATTAGACAGTAATAGTAAACGTTGGGTTATGTTAGGTATTACAGGAGTTTTATTAATTGGCTCTGTACTAATGTTCTTCACTAAATCTGTAGCTGTAAAAATGTTACCGTTTGATAATAAAAATGAATTTCAAGTGGTAATTGATATGCCCGAAGGAACAACATTGGAAAGAACTGCCGCAGTAACTCAAGAAATTGCACAATACTTATCTACAGTTCCTGAAGTTGTAAATTATCAAAATTACATTGGAACCTCTGCTCCTATTACATTTAATGGTTTAGTTAGGCATTATGATATTAGAGGCGGAAGCAATATGGCTGATATTCAAGTTAATTTATTACCAAAAGGTGAAAGAGATTTACAAAGTCATGATGTTGCTAAATTAGTTCGACCAGAAATTCAAAAGATTTCAAAAAAATATGGTGCTAATGTAAAATTAGTTGAAGTTCCACCGGGACCACCAGTTTTATCAACTTTAGTTGCTGAAGTTTATGGGCCTGATTATAAAGAACAAATTAAAGTTGCATATCAAGTTAAAGAAATATTAGAAAATACAACTGATGTTGTGGATATTGACTGGATGGTTGAAGATGTTCAAATTGAATATAGACTAGAAGTTGATAAAGAAAAAGCAATGCTTAACGGAATTGCACCAAAACAAGTTGTAGGTAACTTAACATATTTATTGAAAGAGTATCCAATTTCTAATTTATATGATGAAACTTCTTTTGATCAAGTTGATATTGTGTTAGCTTTAAATGATGCTGATAAAACTAGTTTACAAGATATTCAAAACATAAAAATTAAAGGAAATCAAGGTAACCTTGTTCCAATAAGCGATTTAGTTAGTGTAAAACAAGATACTTTACAAAAAACAATTTTCAGAAAAGACCAAAAACAAGTTGTTTATATAACAGCAGATATGGCTGGTGGATTAGAAAGTCCTGTGTATGCAATTCTAGGAATGAAAGAAAAACTTGAAAAGATTGAGTTACCTAAAGGCTACAAACTGAATGAATTGTATATGGAACAACCATCTGATGAAAGTGATTTTGCAGTAAAATGGGATGGTGAATGGCAAATTACTTTAGAGGTTTTTCGTGACTTAGGTACAGCATTTTTAGTTGTTATTATTATAATATACATGCTAATTGTTGGTTGGTTTGAAAACTTTAAAACTCCAATGGTTATGATGCTTGCAATCCCACTTTCGTTAATAGGAATTGTATTAGGTCATTGGTTATTTGGAGCGTTCTTTACCGCAACATCATTTATTGGTATGATTGCCTTAGCTGGTGTTATGGTTAGAAATTCAGTATTACTTATCGATTTTATTGAAATTAGATTAAACGATGGAATTCCATTAAAACAAGCCATAATAGATGCAGGTGCTGTAAGAACTACACCTATTTTATTAACAACTGGAGCAGTTGTAATTGGTGCGTCAATAATATTATTTGATCCTATTTTCCAAGGATTAGCGATTTCTTTAGTAGCTGGAGCCATTGTGTCTACACTATTAACTTTAATTGTAGTTCCAATGATTTACTATATGAGTGAAAAAAAGAAATGGGAAAAATAATTGTTGTTTAAGGCCAATTATTAAACCTGAAGCTTTAAATTTTTAAAAGAAAAAATTATGAAATTATTAATGATAACAGCTATTGAAGTATTTGAAAAAGACATTAAGTTTTTATTAAAAAAATGCTCAATTACTCATTTTTCTTATACAGATGTAAAAGGACATAGAGATTTAACAGAAGAATCAGTTGGGGAAAATTGGTTTGGAGGTGATATGAATGAAAGTCAATCTATAATTTTTTACGCTTTTGTTCCTAAGGAAAAAGCAGATAATTTATTTAATTCTGTAAAAAAGTTTAACGATGAGCAAAGAACTTCATCAAAAGTTCATGTAGTTGTATTAAATATTGAAAAATCAAACTAATTAAAATTTATATTATGAAACAAAGAATTATTAGAGCATTTGCTGGAACATTTATTCTAGTTAGTTTACTACTAGCTATAAAACTAAATAATTTAGATTGGTTATGGGTTACTGCATTTGTTGGTGCTAATTTATTACAATCATCAATCACTAAATGGTGTATGCTAGAAGTAATTTTAGGTAAATTAGGCGTAAAAGATTAATTTTTTTGTATTATTGCTGCTTAAAATAAAATTAAAATTAAGCAGCAACTTAAAAATATAATTTCAACTGTATTAATTACAACTGTATTGCTTCCTATGGCATTTCAGTTTTTTCATGCTCTTCAAAAGCATGAATATTCAGAGGTTAATTCAGAAATTACTGTTTATGCACATCATCCTAAAAATGATTGTAGCATATTTCACTATCAAATTAATAATAATTCAATTAATTTTTCTTCGAAATTCTCGGTAAATGAAGTTGATTTAATTATTGATAAAATAATTACTAAAGAAAATAAAAAAGGATTATCTTCATTTTTTTACAAGGCATCTAGAGCTCCACCTTCAATTTTATTTTTATCATAATGATTAAAAAATAAAATTACCTATTTACTAAAAATAATTAAATGAAAATATATTTATCTATCCTATTTATAGGATTATCTCTTATTACCCAAGCTCAAAATAAAATCTCAGGTATTGTTACAAATTCACAAAACGAACCATTATTTGGAGTTGAAGTTTATATAGAAGAACTTCAAAAAGGAACTTCAACAAATGAAAGTGGATTTTATGAAATAACTAATTTACCCAACCAAATTAAAATTACGGTAGCTTATATTGGGTATGAATCTCAAACCAAAACAATTAATTTACAGCAAGAAGAAACAGTTCTAGATTTTATATTAAAAGAATCTGTTTTTAAAATGGAAGAAATAATAATTTCAACTCCCTTTAATAAATTACAATCTGAAAATGTAATGAAAGTTGAAAAAGCTACAGTTCAACAATTAAACAATAAAGGAGCGGCAACACTTATTGAAGGAATTAGTTCAATTTCGGGTGTTTCACAAGTTTCAACAGGTATTGGTATTGGAAAACCAGTTATTAGAGGCCTGAGAGGAAATAGAGTGTTAGTTTATTCTCAAGGAATAAGACTTGAAAATCAGCAATTTGGAGATGAACACGGTCTAGGAATTGATGAATCAAGTATTGAAAGTGTTGAAGTGATAAAAGGACCTGCTTCACTTTTGTATGGCTCTGATGCTTTAGGAGGTGTTTTATATTTCAACCCAACTAAATTTGCTAAAGCAAATACATTGGACTTAAATTTTAATCAAAAATACTTTTCAAATACTCAGGGAACAAGTACAAATATTGGTATAAAACAATCTTTCGATTCTTGGAAATTCTTAGCAAGTGGAAATTATAACGCACATAGCGATTATAAAACTCCTTCAGATAACAGAATTACAAATACTCGTTTTAAAGAAACCATCTTTAATTCGGCAATTGGATACAACAACAGTTTAATTTCAAGTACATTACGCTTTAATTTTAATTCAACACAAGTTGGAATTCCTGAAGAAATTGGCATTCAAAACACACATAAAACACCATTACTTCCGTATCAGGATTTAAACAACAAAATGGTAAGTTTAAACTCTATTCTTTTTTTAGCAAACTCAAAAATAGCAACAACTTTTGGCTATACACTTAATGATAGAAAAGAATTTGAAGAGCATCATGATGAAGATGAAGAACATCATGATGAAGATGAAATTGAAGATGTACACAACGAGCCTTTACATCCTGCATTGCATTTAAAATTAAAAACGTTTAGCTACGACGTAAAATGGCACTTACCAAAAATCAAAAAGCTAGAAACTATTATAGGAATACAAGGCCTAAATCAAAATAATGAAAATTTTGGTGAGGAAATTTTAATTCCAAATGCTGAAATGAACGATTTCGGATTGTTTTTAACTAGCTCATATGATTGGAAAAAAAATAGCGTTCAAGGTGGAATTAGATTTGACACTAGAAGTTTAACTACTGAAAAACACACTGTTTATCATGAAGATGAAGAACATATTTTTGAAGCTATTGATAAATCTTTTGAAAACTTTACAGCATCACTTGGTTATAAAACATTGCTATTTAAAACTATAACTAGTAGAATTAATTTTGCATCAGGTTTTAAGGCACCAAATTTAGCTGAATTAACTTCAAACGGATTGCATCATGGCTCAAATAGATTTGAGATTGGTAATAATGATTTAAAAAGCGAGCAAAATTTCCAATCAGATATAGCTTTAGAATACAATACTGAACATTTTGAAATATTTGTAAATGGATTTTACAATCATATTTCAAATTATATATTTATTGCTCCCACAGGTGAAATGGAAGAGGAAAATTATATTTATAAATATACACAAGATAATGCCAAATTATATGGTGGTGAGTTTGGACTACACTTTCACCCACATCCATTAGATTGGCTACATTTAAACAGTACGTTTGAATTTGTGGTTGGAAAACAAAATAATGGAAATTATTTACCTTTAATTCCAGCTCATAAACTAACTAATATATTAAGAACAGAATTTAATGATACAAACAAAATACAAAATAGTTTTGTTGCTGTTACATTAGAATCAACTTTTAAACAAACTAATATTAGCGAGTTTGAAACACCTACTAAAAGCTATAACTTGGTAAATTTTGGTTTAGGTGGACAAATTGTTTTACCTAAAATTAATTTTTATATTAACTTTAATATTAATAATATTTTTAACAAAAAATATGTTTCACATTTATCGAGATTAAAGGCAGATAATATTAATAATATTGGAAGAAACTTTATAACTAGTTTAAAAATAAACATTTAAAAAAAAGATAAATGATGATTTAAATCTACAAGTCATTATTTTATTTTTTTACACAAAACACAATTATTATGTCATATAATATTGAATAATTCAATATTATATGACATTTATCAATTTTAATTTTCAATATCATAAATTTTAAATGTAATAAAATATCGATATTTATAAATTTTGCAAATCATTATAACCTTTTTATTATCAAACTTTTAATAGCTACTAGGAAAATTTAGAAGACTATTAAATCGCACTTACATCTTCAAAATACAATATTTAAAATCTGCTTTATTCGTAACTTTAGTTACAGCATATTTTAAATATTTTTCGTATGAATAGAACGAGCCTATTAAATGAACTTTGGAGATTTCAAAATAAGGAAGGTTACATCTCTCAAAAAGCAATAAGTCAACTTGCACACTCGCTAAAAATTTCAACACTTGAAATTGAAGGAGTTGTAAGTTTTTATCATTTTTTCCATCAGCAACCTACTGGGAAATACATTATTTATTTAAATAGCAGTATAATTTCAGAACTTAAAGGTTTTCAACACATTAAAACTGCTTTTGAAAAAGAAACAGGTTGTACTTTTGGTGAATATGATGATAATTCTCAATTTTCATTATTCGAAACTTCTTGTATAGGGTTAAGCGACCAAGAACCTGCTGCTCTAATAAATTTTTATCCTTTTACCAATTTAACAGTAAAAAAGGTTAAAACTATTGTTGAACAATTAAAAAATGGGGGAAATTTAGAGTCTATTTCAAGCTCCTTTACCAGTAAAATTCAATATACTCCTACTGAAGATAGAACAATTCTATTCAGAGATTATAAAATTGGAAATTCTATAAAAAAATTAGAAAAGTATAGTTCTTCAGAGATATTAGATACAATTTCAAAGTCTAAACTTACTGGGCGCGGTGGTGCATTTTTTCCAACTGCAAAAAAATGGCAATACTGTAAAGAAAGTAAAAGCGAAAAAAAATATATAATTTGTAATGCAGATGAAGGAGAGCCAGGAACTTTTAAAGATAAATCGTTATTAAATAACCTTCCCGGTTTAATAATTGAAGGTATGATAATTTCGGCTTATGTTACTGGAGCTAAAGAAGGCTTCATTTATTTAAGAGCTGAATACAAATACTTATTACACATATTAGAAAATACCATTGAGAAATTTCAGCAAAAAGGTATTTTAGGGAATAATATTTGCAACATTAAAAACTTTAATTTTTCTATTAAAGTTAAATTAGGTGCTGGTTCCTATGTTTGCGGAGAAGAAAAAGCACTTATTGAATCTTTAGAAGGTAAACGTGGAGAACCAAGAATTCAAAAATACTTTCCAACAGAGAATGGTTATTTAGGATACTCAACTATAGTTAACAATGTTGAAACTTTTGCAAAAGCAGCAAGAGTAATTGAACTAGGCTCTAATTTTATTTCAAAAATAGGTACTAAAGAAAGTAAAGGAACTAAATTAGTTAGTATTTCTGGAGATATTGCAAAACCAGGAATTTATGAAATTGAATGGGGAACAACAGTTAAGCAACTATTAAAATTATGTGAAGCCCTTTCTCCTTATTATATTCAAATTAGTGGACCTTCAGGAGAATGCATTAACGAAACCGAATTTGACAGAAAAATTTGCGAAGAAGACCTTGTTTGTGGTGGCTCAATTATGATTTTTAACAGATCTAGAGATATCCTTCAAATTCAAAAAAACTTTATGAAATTTTTCAAAATAGAATCTTGTGGAGTTTGCACACCTTGTAGAGCTGGAAATCAAATTTTATATGAAAAAATTAAAAAATTTGATCGTGGATTGTGCACTCAAAAAGATATTGAAGATATTAAAAAATGGGGTGAAATTATGAAACTTTCTAGCCGTTGTGGACTTGGTAAGACTTCACCAAATTCATTAATTATGGCTGTTGATAAATTTAAAGGTTATTTCAATTTAAAAATTTCACCAACAACTGAAAGTCAACATATTGAATTTGATATGGAACAAGCAATTCAGGAATATGATAACATTATTAAAGAAACTCAATATTAGTTTCAAAACTATTATAAAATGGAACATATATCATTTATTATAGACGAAAGAACTTGTACTGCTGAAAAAGGGCAAAACCTTATTGAAGCTGCGAAACAAAACGGAATATTTATTCCAACATTATGTCATTTTAAACAGCAAAACCCTTTAGGAAGTTGTCGAATTTGTACTGTTAAACAAAATGGAAAAGCTGTAGCTGGTTGTACTTTAAATGTCCACGAAGGAATGCAAGTAGAAG
>Ga0316205_10003295_pt1 | contig 15475 bp, 10 predicted proteins | sample 3monthpyrite_MG_FD_204941 | JGI IMG/M metagenome (GOLD analysis project Ga0316205, IMG submission 204941) | Microbial mat bacterial communities from mineral coupon in-situ incubated in ocean water Damariscotta River, Maine, United States -... | ecosystem: Environmental > Aquatic > Marine >... | reverse complement strand
ACCAAACGGCGGTCACGCTTGAAGTATGGCCCGACCTTGGGATTGGCTTCGCCAAGTCCTTGGGCCGGGAGTTCGAGTCTCTCATCACCCACCAAATTGCACTGATCTTCGCCAAACAGCCCTCTGGCTTGCTGCATGGCCCGACCTTGGGATTGGCTTCGCCAAGCCCTTGGGTCGGGAGTTCATGTCTCTCATCACCGGCCAGCTCCAAACCATTTCATCACAAGCAGGCGGCAGGGTTCCCGGACTTTACCCGGCTGCGCCCTTTGTGCCCGGCGCGGAAAATCGGAGTTTTCGTGCCTTCTCATGCGGCCCTCACCCGAAGAACGCGCGCAGGGTCTGGGTGGTCTCGTCCGGATGAGTATCGACAAGGAAATGTCCGCCGGGCAGGGCCATGGCGGTCATGTCGGTGCATTTTGCATCCCATGTGGCGGCCACGTCATAGGCGCGGGCCATCACGCCATCGGCACCCCACAGCACCAGCGTGGGGCAGGTGATGCGCGCGCCCAGGTCGGCGGCGTCCTCGTCGAAATCCACGCTGATCCCGGCGCGGTAGTCATGGCACATGGCGCGCACCGTGTCGGGATCCCGCCAGGCCGCGCGATAGGCGGCGAGCTGCTCGGCGTTGAATTGCGCCAGCGTGCTGCCGCCCCAGCCCAGCAGGCAGCTTTGGAAATAGGCGTCCGGGTCGGTGAGGATCAGGGTTTCGGGAAATGGCGGCGGCTGAGCCAGGAAAAACCAGTGATAATAGGATTTTGCGACGTCTTTTGAAAGTTCCGTGAGCAGCGTGTGCGTGGGCACGATGTCCATCAAGCAGAGCCGGGTGATGCGCCCCGCTGCGTCCAGCGCCATGCGATGCGCGGTGCGCCCGCCACGGTCATGTCCGGCCAGCGCGAATGTCCCGAAGCCCAGATGGGTCATGAGCGCCAGCGCATCGGCGCCCATGGCACGAAAGCTCATGCCTTCGACCGTATCGGGTTTGTGGCTGGCTCCGTAGCCGCGCAGATCCGGGCAGATCACGGTATGGTCGCGCGCCAGTGCGGGTGCGACCGCCGCCCACATCGCGCGGGTCTGGGGAAACCCGTGCAGGAGCATGAGCGGAGGCCCGTCACCGCCGATGGAATAGGCGATGGTGCCGTCAGGGCCGTCCAGAACGGCATCCGAGAACCCCGCGATGCGGGTCACGAGCCCGACAGCGCGTCCAGAACCCGCGCCCAGCTACGTATTCCCTTGTGAAAACTCTGGACGTTGTATTTCTCGTTGGGCGAGTGGATCGCGTCATCCTCCTGCGCAAACCCGATCAGCATCGCATCGAGTCCGAGGATGTCCTTGAAGAACCCCGCGATGGGGATCGAGCCGCCCATGCCGCAGAAGACCGCCTCGCGTGCCCATTCGTCGCTGAGCGCCTGGCGCACCCTTTCGAATTCGGGCCGGTCGGTGTTCATCACCGCCGCGGGCGAGCCTTCGAGATCGCCGTCCCAGGTCACGCGCGCGTCTGCGTCGAGTCGGGCCTCGACATGGGCGCGCACCTTGTTGCGCAGCTGGTCGGGGTCCATGTCGCCCACCAGCCGGCAGGTCAGTTTGCAATGGGCCTGGGCCGGGATCACCGTCTTGGAGCCAGCGCCCTGGTAGCCGCCCCAGAGCCCGTTGATCTCGAGCGTGGGCCGTGCCCATTGCTGCACCAGCGTCGAATACCCCTCCTCGCCGTGAGGCCGGGTCATGCCGACGGCACTGAGATAGGCCTCTTCGTCGAACCCGCAGTTTTCCCATTGGCGCAGCAGGTCGGCGGGAACCTCCCGGACGCCCTCGTAGAAGCCCTCGACCGCGACACGGCCCGTGTCGTCGTAAAAGGACGCGATGATGCGCGAGATTTCCCGCAGGGGATTCAGAGCCGGGCCGCCGTAATGGCCGGAATGCAGGTCGATTTTCGGCCCGTGGATGGTGAATTCGTCCTTGAGCATACCGCGCAGCTGGCTGGCGATGGAGGGCACGCCGGGCGAGACCATGGATGTGTCACAGATCAGGGCGAGATCTGCCGAAAGCTCCTTGGCGTTCTCCTTCATGAAGGGGATCAGCGAGGGCGAGCCGCTTTCCTCTTCGCCCTCGAAGAAGAAGGTGATGCGGCAAGGGAGCGCGCCGGTGACGTCGCGCCAGGCACGGCAGGCCTCGACGAAGGTCATCAGCTGTCCCTTGTCGTCCGAGGCGCCACGACCCCGGATCACCTGGCCCTGGTCGGTGTCTTCGATCTGCGGATCGAAAGGGTCGGTATGCCAAAGGTTCAGCGGGTCCACGGGCTGAACGTCGTAGTGACCATAGAACAGCAGATGAGGACCTTCTCCCTCGACATGGCCCACGACCATCGGATGCCCGGGCGTCACGCGTTTCTCGGCCTTGACGCCGATGCTTTGCAGATCGGCAACCAGCCAGTCGGCGGCCTTCTGGCAATGTGCGGCATAGGCCGGGTCGGTCGAGATTGACGGGATGCGCAGCACCTCCCTGAGCCGTTCCATGGCGGCGGGCAACTGGTCGTCGATGCGGGAGAGCACGGCGTCGATGGACATGAAAAACCTCGTCATTCAGCGTGGTGGTGTCATGACGTTAACAGTCCGGGCCGGACTGTCCAGCGGCGATAAAACGCCCATCGGAAAGGGGTGGCAATTTGTACCCTTTCGCGGCGCGTGCGGGTGGCGTAAACGGCATCTCGGTTGCGCGTTATCCGCTCGATCCGGTCCCTGGGATGCGCCGCGGAAGACCTGCGCGCCAAATCTGGGCCGAATTGTGCCGAGGTAACCATGTAACCGCCTGATAGGTGCAATATTTCTTGCACTATGTTAGGCTTGTATAAAAGAACGAGAGCAGGGTCCGAATCGGGACATTCGGATGACAGGCTACGGGAAGCGAAGGGCAGGCCCCATGATCTTGCGTTTTGGAGCGCGCAGCACAGAGCCGGACGAGTTTGTCGAACGGGGTTTTGACTCGTTTGATCTGCGTCTTGGTGACCTGATGCGCGGGGAACGCGCGACGCTGGGTAAGTCCCTTCTGGACGTGGAGCGCGAACTGCGTATCAAGGCCAGCTTCGTTGCCGCCATCGAGAACGCCGATCCGGATGCGTTTGACACACCCGGTTTCATCCCTGGCTATGTGCGCTCCTATGCGCGCTATCTTGGCATGAGTCCGGATGAGGCCTTTACCCGCTTCTGTGCCGAGAGCGGGTTCGAGCCTGCCCATGGCATGTCGGCGGCCGCCTCGTCCAAGCGCCAGGCGGGCGGTCCTTTCTTCGAAAACGGCGCGCGCAGGAACGATGATCCGCTGGTCTCGCCGGCCACGCCCTTCCTGCCTGCCAGCGAAAGTGTTCTGAGCCGGATCGAGCCGGGGGCCGTCGGGTCTCTGGCCGTGCTGATCGCGCTGGTCGGCGCCATCGGGTATGGCGGCTGGACCGTGCTGAACCAGGTGCAGAAGGTCACCGTGGCCCCGGTCGAGAACACGCCCGATGTGCTGGCCGAGCTGGACCCGCTGCAGTCGGCCATGGAGACTGCCGTGACAGGCGCGGGCGAGGATACGGTCGTCGGGGTATTCACGGCTCCGGAAGAGGATGCGCTGGACCGGCTCTATCGTCCCGAGGCGCTGGATGTGCCGGTGCTGGTGGCCCGCGATGCACCTATTTCGACATTGAGCCCGAACCATATCGGAACCCTTGTGAGGGTACCGGCGGATACCACGAGACAAGTGGCGGTCGATGGCGCGGAGGCGGGTGGCGCAGAAGGTCTTTCGGGTATCGAGGCCGCGCTGGCCCAGGCCATCGGCCCGCAGGTTCTGGCCGATCCCAAACCCGGGGTTCAGATGGTCGCGGTACGGCCTGCCTGGGTGCAGGTCACATCTGCCGATGGCAGCGTGATCTTCGAGGCGATCATGAACGCAGGCGACAGCTATGACGTGCCGGTCATGGAAACGCCGCCCAGCCTTCTGGTCGGGGAAAGCGGCGCGATCTATTTTGCCGTGAACGGCCAGCATTACGGCCCCGTCGGTCCGCGTGGATCGGTGACCAGGGGCGTGGCGCTGGCGGCAGGGCCGATCTCCGAGACCTATGCCGTGGCGGACCTCACGGCGGATGCCGACCTCGAACGCTATGTCGCCGAGCTGATCACCCAAGCCCAGCAGTGAGCATTGCCCGTCCCGGCGGGACGCCCTATGTACGGAGGTGACACTCCGGGGGACTTCTGACATGTCGCATAATCCCATCCGACCCTGGCGCAATATCGAACGCCGCGTTTCGCGCATGATCCATGTCGGTCCCGTACCCGTTGGGGGCGGTGCGCCGATCAGCGTGCAGACCATGACCAACACCGACACCACGGATGTGGCGGCCACCGTGGCCCAGGTGCAGGCCGCCGCCGAGGCCGGGGCCGATATCGTGCGCGTCTCGGTGCCCGACGAGGCGTCGTCGAAGGCCCTGAAGGACATTGTGCGCGAAAGCCCGGTGCCCATCGTGGCGGACATCCATTTCCACTATCGCCGCGGTATCGAGGCGGCCGAGGCGGGGGCGGCCTGTCTGCGCATCAACCCCGGCAATATCGGCAGCGAGGCGCGCGTGCGCGAGGTCATCCAGGCGGCGCGTGATCACGGGTGTTCGATGCGGATCGGGGTCAATGCAGGGTCGCTTGAAAAGCACCTGTTGGAGAAATACGGCGAGCCATGCCCCGAGGCCATGGTCGAAAGCGGGCTGGACCATATCCGCATCCTTCAGGACAATGATTTTCACGAATTCAAGATCAGCGTGAAAGCCAGCGACGTCTTCATGGCCGCCGCCGCCTATCAGCAGCTGGCCGAGGCCACGGACGCGCCCATTCACCTCGGCATCACCGAGGCGGGCGGCCTCATGTCCGGCACGATCAAGAGCGCGATCGGCATGGGCAACCTCCTGTGGATGGGGATCGGCGATACGATCCGCGTCTCGCTCAGCGCGGACCCGGTCGAGGAGGTCAAGGTCGGCTATGAAATGCTCAAGAGCCTCGGCCTGCGGCATCGGGGTGTGAGCATCATCAGCTGCCCCAGCTGCGCGCGGCAGGGGTTCGACGTGATCCGCACCGTGGAGGCGCTGGAAAAAAGGCTGGAGCATATCAAGACACCCATGAGCCTGAGCATCATCGGCTGTGTCGTGAACGGCCCTGGCGAGGCGCTGATGACCGATGTGGGCTTTACCGGCGGCGGGGCCGGGTCGGGCATGGTCTATCTGGCGGGCAAGGCCAGCCACAAGATGAGCAACGACCAGATGATCGAGCACATCGTCCAGGAGGTCGAGAAGAAGGCAGCCCGGCTTGAGGCCGATACGGCACAGGCGGCGGAGTAGGGGTTGGTCGGGCCCTGATTCCGGCTGCGATCTGTGGCCTGCCGCCCTTGGGCCATCGCCGCGCAGCCTCTGAGCGCAAAAGACGTCGCGCGCGCCGGCACGGGTCACAATGCCAAGGTCAAGCGTCGGGCGCGGTATAAGCCATGCGCAGGGCAGGGGCCGCTGAGGCGAGGCGTTGGTCCCAGGTCATCGCCGTTTCCTGTTCGCGGCCTTGGCCGCAGACAGCAAGTCCTGCGCGCGTTGCCATCCGCCGGACCCGCGCGGAAGCAGGTCCGAGGCGCGTTGGGCATGAATCGCGGCATCCCCCAGCCGTCCCTGAAGCGCGTAGCGTTCGGCGGTGACCAGCGAGGCCATGCCGCGATTGCCGGACCTGGCATAGGCCACGCCCAGATCGCGCATCACGCGGATGTCGCGCCCATCGCGTGCACGGGCCTTGGTCAGCACATTGAGTGCCTTGGCATCCTGTCCGCTGGCCAGCAGGGCGCGCCCGTAGGAGCCGAGGATCAGGGCGTTGTTCGGCGCGGCATTCACCGCACGGCTGTAGGAGGCCACGGCCTGGGGAAACCTTCGGTTCTCCATCAGGATCTGGCCGCGCAGATCCAGGTAATAGGCATCCCCGGGACGCATGGCGATGGCCTTGTCGATGGCGTTGAGCGCCTGGCCCATCCGGGACTGGCGATGCTGGGCGATGGCCTCGCGCATGAATGCCACGTCGGCAAAGCCGCTCTCGCCCTTGCGGGTCAGGGTCCATTTGGGCGCGCGCTTGAAGGCCGAAAGCTTGCCCTTGACGCGCCAGAACCAGTAATCGGCATTGCGCGACGTGCTCCCGCGGCCGGCATTGGCATCGACCAGGCGTTTGACCACGCGGTAGCGGTCCGCCGACATCGGGTGCGAGCGGGCATAGGGGTCTTGACGGGCCGCCGACAGAGCCTCTTGCCCGCGGAAAATGTCGAGCACCTCGATCGCGCCGGAGGGCTCGATCCCGGCGCGGATCATGTAGCTCACTCCGGCGTTGTCGGCGGCGCTTTCCTCGGCCCGGGTATGGGCAAAGAAGAGCCGCATCGCGGTGTTCTGCGCGCCCAGCGCCGCGGCCCCGGCGGCCTGACCATTGCCGCTGGCCACACCGGCGATGGCGGCCAGCGCCGAGCCGATCCCGGCCGCCGTGCGCGCGTTGCGCAGCGCGATGGGGCGGCGCACGAGGTGGCCATTGGCGATATGGGCGGCCTCATGCGCGATCACCGATTGCAGCATTCCGGGCGATTTCATCTTCAGCAGCAGGCCGGAATGGATGAAGATATTGTCCCGGTCGATGACGAATGCGTTCAGGCGGCGGTCATCAATGACGAGGATATTCATCCGGGTCGGGCTGAGCCCAGCGGCCTTGAGGATCGGGGCGGCGAGTTGTCTGAGGCCGAACTCGATATCCGGATCGCGCAGGAGCGTGACGGCGCGGGCCGGGCTTGCGATGCTGAAAGACAGCAGCAGACAAACCAGGAAAATCCGGGTGATGATCATTGACGCGCGCCCTCGAACAGGGTGAATGACTTCATGTGAGACAATGTGAGAGAAAGACATGCGGAACTCAAGCCGGGGCACGGTCGATCCCTTCATTGTGATGGATGTGATGGAAGCGGCCCGGGCCGCGGAGGCGGCAGGGCGATCGATCATCCACATGGAGGTCGGGCAGCCGGGCACGCCGGCCCCCGAAGGCGCGCGGGCGGCTTTGGCGGCGGCGATGGGGCGGGACGCCATGGGATACACCGTGGCCCTGGGGCTTCCCGCGTTGCGCGAGCGCATCGCTTTGCATTACAAGCAGCGGTATTCACTGAATATTTCGCCGGAGCGGGTGATCGTCACGCCGGGCTCGTCCGGGGCGTTCATCCTGGCCTTCACGGCGCTGTTTGACGCGGGCGACCGGGTCGGGATCGGGGCGCCGGGCTATCCCAGCTACCGTCAGATACTGAAGGCGCAGGATCTTGTGCCCGTCGAGATCGAGACTGCGGCGGAAAATCGCCTGCAGCCGGTGCCCGGGGACATCGACGGGCTGGACCTTCAGGGGTTGATGGTGGCCTCGCCGGCGAACCCGTCGGGGACGATGCTGGACATGCAGGCCCTGGCCGGGCTGATCGCCGCGGCGGACCGGCAGGGGGCGGCCTTTATCAGTGACGAAATCTATCACGGGATCGAATACGACCGCAAAGCGGTCAGTGCACTGGAGTTGAGCGACGAGGTCTATGTCATCAACTCCTTCTCGAAATACTTTTCGATGACCGGCTGGCGCGTGGGCTGGATGGTGGTGCCCGAGGCGCATGTGCGGATCATCGAGCGACTGGCGCAGAACCTGTTCATCTGCCCGCCCCACGCAAGCCAGATCGCCGCCCTTGCCGCGATGGATTGTGACGGGGAATTGCAAGCAAACCTGGAGATTTACCAGGCAAACCGCATGTTGATGATGGAGGGGTTGCCGAAGGCGGGGTTTGACAGGATCGCACCACCGGACGGGGCGTTTTACGTCTATGCGGATGTGTCCGGTCTGACCGACGACTCGCGGGCCTTTGCGGCGGAAATCCTCGAAAAGGCGGGGGTGGCCGTGACGCCGGGTCTGGACTTCGATCCGGTGCGGGGGCATCAGACATTGCGGTTTTCCTATGCCCGAGCGACGCAGGACATTGCCGAGGGGCTGGCGCGGCTCGCGGCGTTCATGGCCAATCGGTAACAGGAGATCGGGAACCTCGCTGCTGCGTTGTGTTGCGCATTGCTGTCTCGCCTGACCTTCAGGGACCGCAATATGCCGCCGTCGGTGTCGCGTTGGAGCCGGTGGTTTGGGTTTGGATTTGGTGAACGAAATGCTGAAACGGCGCAGAGGCCCCGGGTCAGGCCCGAGGCGGGGACAGCGGGGGCGAGCGTCTTGAAATCGCGGACACAGTCCTGACTGCACTCTCGCCTGTGCCTGCAAGCGGTGATATAGACAAACCACAAGCGGCCGGTCAGCGGCCCGTGCCTTGAGACACGAGCGTCATGATCAGACTTCTAGCCCTTTGCCTGAGCGTTCTGACAAGCCTGCCTGCCGCCGCGCAGCAGCAAGCGGGTTTTACGGCGCTGGCCCGATTCGATCCCGAAAAAAGCGCCATCGCCGACACACGGGGCGGGGTGACGATCGATCTTTTCCTGAGCCAGGGCGTTCCGTATCGCGTGTTCACTCTGGACGATCCCCGGCGGCTGGTTCTCGATTTCCGCGAGGTGGATTTCGCCACGATGAGCGCCACGCGGCTGGTGCAGTCGGAAAAGGTGCTGACCGCGCGGGCGGGGCGCATCCGGGATTCCTGGTCGCGCATGGTGCTGGACCTTGCCGAACCGCTTAACGTGAAGAGCGTGGACATGCGCATTGACGAGGCCAGTGGTGCCGCGCAGCTGTCGCTCTGGCTGAAGGATGGCGATGCAGAGAGTTTTGCCGCGCAGGCGGGGGCAGGCGACACCGAGTTCTGGGGCCTGCCCGGACCCGACATCATCACACGCGAGGACGAGGAACAGTATCCGTTCGGCCCGCTGATCGTGGTGCTGGATCCCGGTCATGGCGGCGTCGATCCGGGCGCCGAGGTGAATGACACCTTTGAAAAGGACCTGATGCTGGCCTTTGCGCGGGATCTCAAGGAGGCGCTGGTCAGGGCGGGCGACATCGAGGTGATCCTGACGCGCGAGGACGATTACTTCGTCAGTCTCGAACGGCGCGTCGCCATTGCCAACAGGGCGCGGGCGGACGTGTTCATCTCGCTACATGCCGACGCGCTGAGCGAGGGACGAGCCAAGGGGGCCTCGGTCTATACGCTGGATGCCGAGGCCAGCGACGCGGCCAGTGCCGCACTGGCCGAGCGGCACGAGCGGGGCGACATCCTGGCCGGGGTCGACCTGAGCGACAGTGATGACATAGTGGCCGACATCCTGATGGATCTCGCGCGCATGGAAACCGCACCGCGCGCGAAGTTGCTGGCGCGCGCCACGGTGCTGGGGCTCAAGGAAAGCGGGCTGCCGGTGAATTCGCAACCGCTGCGTTCGGCGGGGTTCTCGGTGCTGAAATCGCCCGGTATCCCCTCGATCCTGCTGGAGCTCGGGTTTCTGTCCAGCGATCGGGACCGGGCCAATATCGCCGATCCGGGCTGGCGCGCAGTGATGGCGGTGGCGGTGGCCGATGCGGTGAGCGCGTGGCGCATTGCCGACGAGGCCGCGCGCGAGCTGGTGCGGCAGTGAGTATTGCGCGGGAAATGGCCCAGCTTGCGCGGCATCGGCTTTTGACCTCGGGCCGCCTGATGCCTATATGGGACGCAGCGAGCAGGCGGGGTGCGGTGTGCTGAGAGCCATCCTTTCATTCTTCGGATCGATCTTCACGATGCTGACCATGACGGTCATGCTGGTGGCCCTGTCGATTGGCGCGGTGATTTTCGTCTATTCGCGTGACCTGCCCAGCCATGAGAGCCTGGCCACCTACACGCCGCCCACGATCAGCCGTATCTTCTCGGCGGAGGGGCGGATCATCGACGAATTCTCTCGCGAGCGGCGGCTGTTTACCCCGTCCGAGGAAATCCCTGAGTTGATCAAGCAGGCGTTCATCTCTGCCGAGGACAAGAATTTCTACACCCATGCCGGTTATGACGCGCGCGGTATCGCGGCGGCGGGGATCGAGGCGATCAGGTCACGGGGCAGCAATGTACGCGGGGCCTCGACGATCACGCAGCAGGTGATGAAGAACTTCCTGCTCGGCGGCGACCGGCGACTCGAGCGCAAGATCAAGGAGATCATCCTGGCCACGCGCATCGAGGAGACGCTGGACAAGGAGGCGATCCTCGAACTCTATCTCAACGAGATTTTCCTCGGCCAGAATTCTTATGGCGTGGCCGCCGCCGCCCAGACCTATTTCAACAAGTCCCTGGCCGAGCTGGCCCCGCACGAAGCGGCGTTTCTGGCCTCTCTTCCCAAGGCGCCGTCGCGCTACAACCCGGTGACCCAGGCCGAGCGCCTGCTGGACCGCCGCAATTTCGTGCTGCGCGAGATGTATCAGAACGGGTATATCACCCAGGCTGTCTATGAGGCCGAGGAGGCGCAGCCGCTGCGCTCCGTTCAGAACGGCGATTTCGAGCCCTTTTCAAAGGCGCTGCCGCCGCGGGATTACTTTACCGACGAAATCCGCCGCCAGTTGAGCCAGGAATTCGGGGAGGGCGAATTCTTTACCGGCGGTCTGAGCGTGCGGGCCACGCTGGACCCCGAGTTGCAGGTGGAGGCAGCCAGGGCGCTGCGCCGCAAACTGGAGGAATACGACCGCGGTTTGGGCCGCTGGAGGGGCACGGGCAAGGCAATTGATCCGGCGATTTTGCAGGAGGATGCCGCGTGGCGCGCGGCGCTGGCCGAGGTCGAAGTGGCGCGGGACATCGATCTGAATGGCACGTGGCACGTGGCGGTCGTGCGCGAGGTGGGCGACCAGACTATGCGCCTTCTGATCGAGGGGCTGACCGAGACCGAGGCCGAACCCTGGGTCGTTCCGCGCAAGGACATCGAGTGGATGCGCGGCAGTTTCAGGGACAATTTCGAGCCCGGTCAGGTGGTGCATGTGCGCCGCATGACCGAGGATGACAGCGGGAATTTCATTCGCTGGACGTTGCGCCAGGTGCCCGAGGTGCAGGGCGGGTTCATGGCGATGGACGTGAACACGGGCCGGGTGATCGCGATGCAGGGCGGGTTCTCGTACCAGAATTCGGTCTTCAACCGCGCCACTCAGGCAAAACGCCAGCCGGGGTCGAGCTTCAAGCCCTTTGTCTATGCCGCGGCCCTGGACAGCGGATACACGCCGGCGACGATCATCGTTGACGCGCCGATCGAGATCAACACGCCGCAGGGCCTTTGGCGGCCGCGCAATTCATCAAACAAATTCTACGGACCGACGCCCCTTCGTACCGGGATCGAGCAAAGCCGGAACGTGATGACCATCCGCCTGGCTCAGGAGGTGGGGATGGAAACCGTGGCGAGCTATGCCGAGCGGTTTGGCGTCTATGACGAGATGGGGCCATTCCTTGCCAATTCGCTGGGATCCGAGGAAACCACGCTTTACCGGATGGTTGCGGCCTATGCGATGTTCGCCAATGGCGGCGAACGGGTGGAGCCCACGCTGGTGGACCGGGTGCAGGACCGCTATGGCCGGACGGTCTATCGCCACGATCCGCGGCAATGCGTGGATTGCGACGACCCGGACCTGCCCGGCACGCGCGGCCCGCGCATCGTGTCGGACCGCGAGCGGGTGATCGACGCGATTACCGCCTATCAGCTGACCTCGATGATGCGCGGCGTGGTGCAGCGCGGTACGGCGTCCCGCACCGTCAGTCTGAACGTGCCGGTGGCAGGCAAGACCGGCACCACCAATGACGCGCGCGACGTGTGGTTCGTGGGCTTTACCAGCAATATCGTGGCGGGCTGCTATATCGGCTTTGATCAGCCGCGTAGCCTCGGGCGGGGCGCCTTTGGCTCGAGCATGTGCGGGCCGGTGTTCACGCAGTTCATGCGAAAGGCCACGGCCAAGTATGGGGGCGGCGAATTCGCGGTCCCGCCCGGCGGATTCTTCATGAATATCGACCGCTATTCCGGCGCGCGGCTGGGTGATGATGCCAGCGGACCCAACGTGGTGGCCGAATATTTCCGCGAGGGCGAAGACCCGATCTTTGGCCTGGCCTTCGACGGCGGGTTTGCCATGGGCAATGACCTTGAGCTCTATGCCGTCGGCGAGGATGAAGTGATCCGCGATGTGATCACCTCGGACGGTCAGACCGGCCAGGTGGGCGAGAAAGCGACATTCGGGACGATCAGCTCGGGCGGGTTGTACTGATCCGGGCGCGCCTGGAGCGCTTTCAAATTCAATGACGGAACCGGGCCGGTGCTTGAAACATGCACCGTGCAAACGCGCGCACCAGAGTGTGGTCGGTGCTGTGGTTGTTGAAGGGCGGGAAACAATCCAGACATGTCGCTCAAGATATGTCTTGGCAAACGAGGTCCGCGTCTTGACCGGGTTCTTCTTGCGTTTGAATGTGCCTTTCAAAATGCTGACTTAAAACAGGAAACTGTCGTCGTTTTTCAGATGTCCATACCAGGTGCGACGCCTCGCCTTAAGAACTAGACATGTCTTATGAGACATGTCTTAAACGGAAGGTTTCATAGTTGACTGCAGTTGAAAAAGTTCGGGTGCGGTCTCGGGTGAGGAAACGGGGCCTGCCCCCAGGCCGAACATTGGGTGCCGTTGCGCGCAGCACTGATTTTGGATGTGCCTGGCTGCCACGACGTGCTCTGAACCACCGTCAGTTGGCAAATCCGCGCTCTGGCCATCGCGCTGCATTTCTGTATCGTCGCCCTGAACACTCATGATCTACGAGGCTGCCCCAATGAAACTCACCCGGATCGAGACGTTTTCCACACCCGACCTGTGTTTTGTGCAGGTCACCGCCGAGGATGGCACGACAGGGCTGGGGCAGGTGGCGCCCTATTATGCGGACATCACCGCGCAGGTGGTGCATCGGCAGGTGGCGCCTTATGCGCTCGGGATGGATGCGTTCGGCATTGATGCCATCTGTGAACTGGTGCGGGACCGCGAGCACAAATTCCCCGGCTCCTATATCCGGCGGGCATTGGGGGGGGTCGATACCGCATTGTGGGACTGGCGCGGCAAGCGCGAAGGCAAGCCGGTCTGCGAGATGATTGGCGGCACTCCGGGCACGGTGCGCGCCTATGGCAGTTCGATGAAACGCGACATCACGCCCAGGGACGAGGCCGACCGGCTGGTGCGGCTGCGTGACGAGAAGGGGTTCGACGCCTTCAAGTTTCGCGTGGGCGCCGAGGTGGGGCACGATCGGGATGAATGGCCCGGGCGCACCGAAGAGATTGTGCCGATCATGCGCCGCGCCATGGGCGACGATGTGGCGCTGCTGGTCGATGCCAATTCCTGCTATTCGCCTGCGCGTGCGATTGAGGTGGGCAAGCTCCTGATCGACAACGGGATTTCCCACTATGAAGAGCCGTGCCCCTATTGGGAGTTCGAGCAGACCAAGGAGGTCACCGACGCGCTTGACATTGACGTCACGGGCGGTGAGCAGGACTGTATGATGGAGCGTTGGCGCACGATGATCGACGCGCGGATCGTGGATGTTCTGCAACCGGACATCTGCTATCTGGGCGGGATCAATCGCACGCTCAGGGTGGCCAGGATGGCCGAGGCGGCGGGGATGCCGATCACACCTCATGCGGCGAACCTGTCGATGGTCACGCTCTTTACCATGCACCTGCTGCGCGCCATTCCGAATGCGGGCAAGTACCTGGAATTCGCCATTGAGGGGCGGGACTACTACCCTTGGCAGGAGGGGCTTTTTGTATGGGATCCTTATGAGATCGCCGACGGTCACGCCACGGTCACGGACCGGCCCGGATGGGGTGTCGAGGTGAGCCCGGATTGGCTGGCCCGGTCCGAGTACCGGGTGAGCGCGCTGGACCGTTAGGCATTTCTGCGCCAGACTGGCCGGGTTCTGAACCGGAGTGGCCATGATGCGCCGCGAACCTGATGCGCCTTTCACCATCCTGATCCTCGTTGCGCCGCATTTCAACATGGCGGCGACGATGGCCTTCATCGACCCGTTCCGCGCGGTCAATTATCTGACCGGGCGGGCGCGGTTTCGCTGGCGGCTTGTGTCGGCAGCAGGGGGGAGCTGTCCGGCGAGCAATGGAATGGCGGTCACGACCGAGGCGCTGGCGGACAGCGCCTTGCCGGACATGGCGGTGGTTTCGACCAGCTGGAGCCCCGAAGCCGCTACCGGGCGCGGGGTGCTGGCCGCGCTGCGTCGCTGGGCGCGGGGCGGGGTGACGCTGGGCGCGCTGGATACAGGGGCCTTCGTGCTGGCCGAAGCGGGGTTGCTTCAGGGTCGCCGGGCAACGGTGCATTACGAGCATATCGATGCCTTTGGCGAGATGTATCCCGGCACCGAGGTCAGCGAGGAGCTTTTTGTCTTTGACGGGCCGCGCGTGACCTGCGCGGGGGGCGTGGCGGCGGGGGATGTCGCGCTCAACATCCTGCGCGGGCTGGAAGGGGATGCGCGGGCCAATGCCGCTGCGCGCTATGTCTTTCACGGTGCGGTGCGCCCGCCGGGCAGCTCGCAGAACGCCGGCGCAACCGAGCCTCTGGGCCCCACCGCGCCGGGCCATGTGCGGCGCGCCATCGCGGTCATGGAGCAGCATCTGGAACAGCCGCTGTCCGTCGCGGCCATCTGCGCGGCCGCGGGGATTTCGCATCGGCAGCTGGACCGGCTTTTTGCCGACCATGTGGGCCGCACGCCCACTGCCTATTACCGCAACATCCGGCTGGACCGGGCGCGGGGGCTGGTCACACAGACCGAGCTGGCCTTGGGCGAGGTGGCGCTGGCCTGCGGGTTCCAGAGCCCGGTACATTTCAGCCGCGCCTACAAGGCACGGTTCGGCCTGACGCCCAGCCGGGATCGGATCGAGGGGCGGGTGCCCTTCGAATTTCGGGCCTGGCCGATGCATTCGGTGGCGGATTTGGACAAGTCGGCGGCGGATAGCGCATAGCACTCCGCCGAATTCCGGGCCATGCTGGGCCATCGCGCAAGGGAGGATGCCATGACAGAGCTGCCGTCGCCCAGGGATTTCGACGCCATTCGCCAGGGGTATTCCACCGACGAAGGCAATTCCCAGTCGCTGCACGCCGATGCCTATACGCGGGCCGAGTGGTTCGCCGCCGATCAGCAAGGCGTGCTGGCCGCAAGCTGGCGATGGGTCTGCCATGTGGAAAAGTTGCGCGATCCGGGCTGTTACGTCACCATCGACGTGACCGGCCAGCCCATCGCCGTGGTGCGGGATCGTGCGGGCACTTTGCGGGCCTTCTACAACGTGTGCAAGCACAGGGCGCATGAGTTGCTGAAGGGTGAGGGCGAGACGAGCCGGATCATGTGCCCGTACCATGCCTGGGTCTACAAGCTGGACGGGCAATTGGTGCGCGCGCCGGAGACGGAACATCTGGAGGATTTCAACACCGGCGAGATTTGCCTCGATCAGGTACGGGTCGAGGAATTCGCGGGGTTCGTCTATGTCAAT
>Ga0316205_10003294_pt1 | contig 15475 bp, 16 predicted proteins | sample 3monthpyrite_MG_FD_204941 | JGI IMG/M metagenome (GOLD analysis project Ga0316205, IMG submission 204941) | Microbial mat bacterial communities from mineral coupon in-situ incubated in ocean water Damariscotta River, Maine, United States -... | ecosystem: Environmental > Aquatic > Marine >... | reverse complement strand
CGGCCACCAGAGCTTCCTTCGTACGCCGTGAGATCGCTTCACGTTCCTGCTGGGCCACCAGCGCCATGATCCCGACGGTGAGGTCGTTCGCTTCGGGCATGTCGCAGGCGAGAAAGTGGACGCCACTATCGCGCAAGGCCAACAGGAAGGCGGCATTCCGGCTGAGCCGGTCCAGCTTGGCGATGATGAGGGTTGCGCCGGTGAGCCGGGCAAGATGCAGTGCCTTGAGCAGTTCGGGCCGGTCCGACCTCTTGCCGCTCTCTACTTCGGTGAACCGCGCGATCACCTCCGCCCCGCGCGATACTGCGAAGTCGTCGATCGCCCTGCGCTGTGCCGCCATGCCCAGCCCCGACATCCCCTGCCGCGCGGTCGAGACCCGTTCGTATGCGATGAAGCGGAGGGATGGGGCAGCCTCGCTGACCATGTACACACCTGCCTAACGTTGGTTGCGCAGGTGTGTACATCGCTCGGATCGCCTGAGTTGCGTAGTCCATTCTGCTCAGACGTCCCCATTCAGCTCATAGGTTATGGTTTCGGGCCGGTCCTTGGGCAGGTTTGTCTCGTTGGGCTTGCGCATGGGTTCGCGCACTTCATTGCCGTCCTTGTCTGTATAGACAGTCACGAACTCGATCGTCGTCACATTGTCGCCGCCTGAAGCACCGGGAAGAGACAGCCTCGCGCGTGCCGACGGAGACAGACCCAGCTCCGCCATGAACCGCCCCATGACCTCCAACTGCTTGTTGGCAATCGACATCCACGGGGATTGCTGGACATAGCCGGACGGCATCTTGATCAAGGGCGGGCCCTTCTGGAGGTGTTCCTCGGCCTCCACCCACCGTGCCCAAGCCTGACAATACGCGGCCAGCGCTGCGCGGTCCGTGATCGACAGTATACCCATCTCGTGGAGTGGCCTTGCCAGGCGCCGCCATTCCTTGCGTGCGTCTTGCGTGAGATGTGCCGGGCACCTCGGCAAGGCATCTGGTGGCACCAGGGTTTCGCGCTGCCGCTTGGCTACAGGCTTTCTACCGCGCATGATCTGACGTCTCCTGAAACGGCGGAGTTGGCGGCTCCCTGCGATCCACGCCAATCCGCCTCTGTTTCGCGGCAATCTGGTCGAGCAGGTGCTGGAGCGAGTCGCGACCATTCCCCTTTGCCACCTCGGGCTCTGTGTCCGGCGTGCGGTCAAGCTCGCGCCAGAAGGCCTGGGTCTTGAGATAGAAGATCATCGACGTGGTGTCCCCCGTCCGGGCTTTTTGCAGCAAGCCATTGGCCACATGCGCGATGGCCTTCGCCTTGCCCCTTTTATAGCGCACGGAAACCTCCTCATCGCGGTCGCAGATGACACGGAAGGTCGTGCGGGAAACCCCGAAGTAGTCCGCGATCTGATCCTGGTTCAGAAGCGCTGCCAAGGTCTCAACCTCCTGCACTTGAAGATCAGTGAGCGTGATCGCGGGCCGGGCCATCAGTTCATCTCCTTTGCCCAATGACTGTGAACAGGCGCCGCAGCGCATAGCTGCGCAGCAACGACAAGCCCGTGAACAGCGCGCCAATGCCAAAGGACTGCGAGATCGTCACTGCGACACCGAACACAGGGAAGACAACCAATTGTCCAGCGACCGCCAGCACAAAGCCGACGACGGTGTTTGCGGTCGCCTCGACAAGGGACATGCAGCGCGTCTGGGTCATGCTGCAGCACCCTCGGTCTCTGCCTCCCGCTCGGCGCAGATGTCTGCATAGCAACGGCCATCCCCTTCCAGTGTGGCAGTCTTTCCGGTGAAGGCCTCCCACCGCTGAACCGACACATCCACATAGCCAGGATCAAGCTCAACCGCGTAGCACACTCGCCCGCAGGTCTCCGCCGCGATGATCGACGTACCCGAGCCAGAGAACGGCTCGTAGACGGCCTGACCGGGGCTGGAGTTGTTCAGCATCGGGCGTCTCATGCACTCGACCGGCTTTTGCGTCCCGTGCACCGTCTGCGCGTCCTGGTCGCGGTTGGGGATCTGCCACAGCGTCGATTGCGTCCGGTCGCCAGACCAGTGGCCCTTGTCCCGGACGGCATACCAGCAGGGCTCGTGCTGCCAGTGGTAATGGCCACGGCTCAACACATGGCGGTCCTTGGCCCAGATGATCTGGCTGCGGATGTCGAAGCCAGAGGCCGCGAGACTCTCGGCCACGGTCCCGGCATGGAGCGCCCCGTGCCAGACATAAGCCACCTCACCGAGGAACAGCGCCCAGGCCTCGCGCCAGTCGGCCCGATCGTCATTCATAACCTTGCCGGTGCGCGTGGTCTCCGAGGCCCCTGCCCGGTTGCGCCAGTCCGGATCGTAGTTCACGCCATAGGGCGGGTCCGTGACCATCAGATGCGGGCGAATGTCTCCGAGCAGCCGCGCCACCGCGATCCGGTCCGTCGCATCCCCGCACAGCAGCCGATGCGATCCGAGCACCCACAGATCACCGGCGCGGCTGGCGGGGACCACCGGCGGCTCCGGCGTGGCCTCTTCCGCAGGATCGGCGTCTCCATGGGCCAGCAGCGCATCCAGCTCCGCCCCGTCAAAGCCGAGGGTGCCCAGGTCCAGACCAAGATCGGCCAGGTCCCCGAGTTCGAGCGAGAGCAGCTCCCGGTCCCATCCCGCCGCCTCCGCCAGCCGGTTGTCGGCAAGGATGTAGGCCCGCTTCTGGGCCTCGGTCAGATGCGCCAGTTCGATCACGGGCACTGTCGTCAGGCCCAGTTTGCGGGCCGCAAGCACCCGGCCATGGCCCGCGATGATCCCATTCGCGCCGTCCACCAGCACCGGGTTGTTGAACCCAAACTCCCGGATCGAGCCCGCAATCTTGGCAACCTGCGCTTCGGAATGGGTGCGGGCGTTGTTCACGTAAGGAACCAGTGCTTCAATTGCACGCTGCTCGATCCGCTCCGCGCCTCGCTCAACTCGTGCCACCATGACCCCGCCTCCGGATTAAAACACGCCTCTCAGGCGCATTCTCGGAGCATATCACGGCGCCTAGAGCATTGTAATATATACAGTTAATGACATTTACCGACAGGAGCCGACATCGACACTCGCGCCCGAAAAAACGGGCAGCGCAAGTACAGCGCGGTCTGACGCGCGATCCAGAACAGTTTCTGCCTCAGCCAAATGCTAAGCCCGAGTTCTCCCATATCCGAGTTTCGCGTGGACAACGTCGGCCATGTGTATAACAACACTCGTCGGTTCGGTGGCCGTTTCCAGAAAACCAATTTAGCGGGCACCGAGACTATTCAAAAAGTATGTCAGGTCGCCAACAGGCCAGCTTGCCCAAAGCGTCTTCCAAGAATCGGCGCACCATCGCGTCATCCCCTTCGATCCACAGGGCCCGCTGCCAGCCACGTCCGCGACCGGCACGTCGGTAAGAAGCCGATTTAAGGGACATTTCCCTATAAGAATTAATAATAGGGTTTTGTCCCTTAAATGCTCCCCTCCCGAAGACTTTCTTCGCCTGCTCAGCATTTTGGAATTGATCAGGATGCAATGCCACTGCGTCAGTTGGGCTATCGACCGCGATACCAGCAAGCAGCATCTGTTGTAGGACATCCGGGCACTCATGCTCCCAGGCCATGAGGCGATTGCAGATCACTGGTAGAGCCACATCAGAGAGGACATGGACCTCGAGTGGATCCTTGACGCTACGGTTCACCCCACGTCCCCGCCCTATCACTTGAATCAGCTCGTCATCACAAATCGCTGCCCGGAGCGTTTCGGTCAACTCGTCTCCGTGGCGCAAGACATCCAGACCGCGCACAAGTCCCGAAGCCATCCGAATACTGCCGCGGCTCCGTCTATATTGCCCCTTGGGAACGCAGTCGAAATACGCCCCGGTCAATGCTTCGAGCTCATAGCTCGGCGGCAGAGGTCGACCGATGCTTATAAGCAGTCTGACGTCTTTGTAGATATCCAGACCCGCCACCGCGTTGAAATGCGCCGTTTCCACATTGGGAATACCCGCGAATGCCGCTTCAATTGACTGATATGTCACGACCAGAACGCGCCTTGGAGACAGGCGGCGCGCATGCCAGCGCACGTAGTCCACGCATTCTTGCAATCGGTTAGTACGGCGTGTTGCCTCGTCCGGGGTCAGTCCGGCATCAGAACAGAGCATCGACTTGCCGAAACTGCCGCGAACGCACCGGACGTGCATGTGTGGTGCCGCAACATCGATCTGTTTGATTACAAGAGCGGGCAGAATTGTCCGCACGAGCTCTGTCCGCATCGTTGCATCCAAATGCAAGACGGGCTTGTTTCGCAAACTTTCGTGCAATCCGCGAACCCGGCGCAGGACGATCTCATGGCGCCCTGTTGTATCCGCTTTCTTGATGCGCACCTGGCCTGAAAGAGTGCCTCCACGATTGAGAAACTGTCCCATCGCTTCCCAGAGCGACGCAAGAACAATAATCCGCGCATTGTCTGCGGCGGCGTGGATAGCGCTATGCCTAGCGACGCCCTCAACTCCCGGAACCAGTCCGGGATCTTTTAACCGCCAGCGCTCAACGCCGGATGCCTGTTGGCATGCCTCTGCCGTCAGACCGACATCTCGCAAGCTTTGCCGAGACATAGGACCGGGGCCATTCGCCGTGCATGCCCGCGCGACCTTGCATCGGAAAGCCATTAGATCAGCCATGGCTCCAACCGGTCCACAGCCAATTCGATCCGTCCCCATACCGGTAATCCACTCCGACAGAATATCCTCCACATATATGCCATTCTTACGCTCGATTGCCCGCGCCCAGCAGCCTTCATCGATCAAGAGCAGCGCCACGTCGTCGCGCTCCAACGCCAACCCTGAAAAGAGTGCGTCATAGGGTGCAATCACCACGTCGGCCGCCGCAACGTCCCGCAAATTCTGCTGTTTGGGACAGGTGTTGAAGAATTCACACCGCACGCCGTTGAGTCCACAACAAGCGGCCCTCCGCACCCTCAGGCTTGCTGAAAGCGCCACTCTGACCGTGTCGAGGTCTCGGCACATTGGCTCCCCTGTAACAGGGTCTTTGCGCTCATAGCCGCGCAGGACCGCTACCTGAGCGCCCTCAGCTCGCCAGGCATGCGCGGTTTCCTCTGCCAGCGTGTGCGAGGCCGTGAACACCAGGATGTGATAGGGCAGATTCTTGGCCTGCAGGGATGTCGCCAGCGAGAGAAATTGCTCACGCGCGATCCTCGACTTGCCGATCCCGACGGTCGCGCGAATGCCAAGGGAGGGCAAATGGTCAACTGCTTTGCCATGCCAGGCCTGCACCTGCGCGCAGAACCCGGCAACCAGCTCCGAAAGCTCTACACGAGCGTCACCAACCGAGAGCGTCGGCACGGCGTAGTCCGGCTCCGGCACTACCGTCTCGCGGCTTTGTAGGCGCCCTTCCCGCGCCAGTTTCATTTTGTCGCGCACCTTTTTGAATGCATCCGTTGGCGCATAGGGTTCATTGCGATCCTGCCTTGGGCGGATCAAACTGGTGCTTTCGCTGAATCGCCCCCAGACCCGCTCCGCAATGGCTTCAGTTTGATCGGTTGCACCGGATTCAAGCGCATCATGCACAGCATGGAAGGCGATCCGGCTAAGCCAGGCATCGCGGCCATCGATAACGATGCCTTCTACATCGCGCACTGGCCCATCAGCAGTTCGGTTTTGCTCTGGGCACCTTGTTCGTCTTAGGAGCGGTGTCACAGGGCTGCCCGGCCCCATTTCGGCGAGAAAGGCGGCGGCATTCTCCTGATCAATGAGCGGCATGTCATTGATGTCGACCTCTAGCGGCGTTTCACCGGCGGGCCAGTAATATGACCGTCCCGTTCCCTGGTGTCGCCCGAACGCCACGAACTGTTGCCCTAAACCGAGGATCTCGATCTGCCCTGCCTTCAATTTCTGGAAAGGCTGGTCAGTACGGTAAAGCAACAGACGTTTCGGCCATTGTCCGACCCGTACGAGCGTTTGGCCGAAGCGGCGCTCCGCAAGGTTCTGCGCAGCATGGGCCCTGTCTGGATCAAGCTCATCGATGTCGAGCCCAACCAGTCGCCCCGTGCGCAGACCGACCCCGTGACCGGGATACATGCCAAGCCAGTTGTCGATGCATGCCGAATTCAGATCAACGGAAGTCCAGCGCGACGGGGCTGGCCGTTTCTCGCCCGGTATGATTGGCAGCGGCTCATAACCATTGTCGATCAGGCGCTCCGCAGCGGAGACAAATGTGATGTCGCCAGAACCTTCGGGGCGACCCGCGGCCACCCTATTGTTTGTTCGACTATGCTGCGGGTGACGTTGCTTGCGCCCCGCGTCCATGGCTTACGGTTGGGTCAGATGCGCAGCTTCCCAAGCCAGCACATCCGTCCTGCGATAGCGGATCGAGCCGCCGATCGTGATCCAGGCGGGGCCATAGCGTTGCGCCCGCCAACGTTCCAGTGTCCGTCCGCTAACGCGCCAACGCTCAGCCAGATCGCGTTGTGTGAGGCAGATGGGGATCTTACAGGTCATGGCACGTCCCGCTGCCACACCGATTGGCGGGGCGTTGAAACACCATGTAGAGAGGCTGTCCATCCTCCGTGCGCCCGCCGTCCTCCACCTGGTAGCTGCGCCCTTCCTCGAGCAGCATGCCAAAGTCCCAAGCTCCAAAGAGTCCAGGGAGCCGCTCAAATTCGTCGTCAGTATCCTGGGCGTTCATTTATCTGCTCCCTTCCTCGGACGCCGGAATGGCGACCTCAAATAGGGAAAGCCGCCTTCCGTTTGAGTTTGGGACGGATCACACGTCATTTTTCTGTCTCAGGCGGTATAGAGCCCGCTGACACCGCTTCCGCGCAGCATCGTGGCTGATGCCAAGCCGCTCGGCCGCTTCCTTCTGGGTGAACCCCGCAATATGCACTGCAGCGAGCAGGATCCCGTCCTCACCAAGTGCCACCTGAGCTGCCGAGAAGATCTTCTCCGGTCTGTCGGCCTTAGCTGCGGTCAAAATGTGGCCGACAGCATCCATGTCGATCGTCTGCCGGGCCAGTTCGTCATCACGGATATAAAGGCGACGCAGGTCGCGCTCGGTGTTGCGCAGAAGCGTCGCGGCCACACGATTGATCCGGTCCACCCGGGCACATCTGATGTTAATCGTCAGAGTGCTAAGCACATCGGCATCGAGCGTCCCGGTTTGGCAGATATGCCACAACCGTCGACGCACCACGCACAATCCAGGCCACAGTGACAGAAGGAGAAGCTCGACCGCCAAACTGCCCCTTCTGCCTTCGCTGCCAGCCTCACGTAAGACATGGAGAAGTACGCAATTCTTTGCCTCGGCATCCGCATCTTGCGCGTGGAGCCAACCAATCAGTCCGGAAGGATCACGGACCGGGGTTCTGGCAGTGCCCGGCGGGAACAACGCCGTGAAAGTGGTCATCGTGGAATGTCGGTTCACGGACCGGATAAGCTGCGCGTGCAGCGCAGACCAGTTGGAAGACAAAAGACGCCAGCCTTTCGGCCGGGCGTCGGGCACCTCCTATTGGCCAGGTCTGGGCGTCAAGCGCCTCTGCGATTTCAGGGAGTTGGTGAGATGCGCGCCTCAGCGCGCGGGCGATTTCGCCTGGTTCAACGCTCCGCAGCCACGACAAGTGGCTACGACCGGAAAGCCCACGAAATATTCGTGCCCCCGCGCGAAGCGCAAGTGCATGCGGCCGTCCCGGCAGACGCCGAGCAGCTTGTCACAGCGCGTGCAGCGCCATTCAGGGCTCAAAGGGTTGGGTTTTGACTTTGCGCCACCGGTCCAGCTCATCTGGGCTGGCTGGCGGGAAGTATCGGGAGTCGGCATGGAAATGCTCCTCTTTGCTTGGAGCACTCCTATTGGACGTGAGAATCGGAGTTCGTCAGACCTCGGAACGGAGTTGAATAGGAGTTGAGCCTCAGATGGCGATTTCCCACCATTTACGCTTTGGGGACCGGACGAAGTCTTCCTTGAGCTTTTTCCAAAGCACTGACCCAAAAATGTTGGACAGTGATTGGTCCTCAATGCCTGCAATAAGATCTGCCGTCACGATTGGTGCGGGGCCATTATTGTGGGCGTCGACAAGTCGCTGCATGACGAGCAGCCTCTGTTCTCCCGATATATCAATGGATCCCTTTCCCGGCACAAAGAGCGTTCCGGAATAATCGGCGGTGCGTTCGAGCTGTACGGTCAGCCCGCCTCGCGCCAGAGATTGATCGCGTCGAAAGATGGCCTTGAGCTTGTCGGCAACGAGGGTGATTTCCGGTTCGTCTGTTTCGATGTGATCAGCAAGAGGCGTCAAGACATTCGCAGCAAGGCACGCGCCCGCCGCGTTTCCAGCCTGCAGCACCAGTCCAATCCCAAGGCTGCTGCGCGCCCTCAGCTCTCCATCGACTGACGCTCTGACTTTTTCCTGGTCCAGACTACGAGCCAGGTAGATCGGGACATCCCGGCTGTCAATCTCGAGCGTCCCAAGATACAGCAGATGCGAGTTCAATTCTTCGATCGCAGGCGCATCCAGCGCATCTGCCAATCGGGCGCGAAGATGTTGCTCAACCCAGCCATCGCGCACACGATAGATCCTGTGGCGATCCGGACTGCCACCACTTGGTGCGACTTGGCCCTCCGCAACTTTGAGATCGACCTTGTCCGGGTGTGCAACGACTTCGGCCGCAACTGGGCCAATTCCGTCTTCGTCATCGATCAGGTCGTCGCCTTCCCAACCCGACGGCACAAGGAACCCCAATTCTGTCAGAAGAGCCGGATCGATCCCGCGATCCAGTAGCCAGGCGCCTGCAATCCTGTCTGCGCCGATGTCCCAGATGGAGAGCAGCGTAGGCACAATGGCCACGCCTTCATCAGCGTCCGGGGCGCGCCCCTCCTGCATGATGTTCCAATGCCGAAGCAATCGATGACCGAGTACGCGCTCGAAATGATCGTCCAAGCTGAGCAGGCTGCTCGTGTTTCGGTCGGTCAAAGTGAAATTGAGTGTTTTCTCAGGTGATGCGCCAGCGCGGCGATACCTGACTGCAATTTCCACAAACCGGATCGCAACTGCGCGAGAAAAAATACGTTCGAGACCGGGTTGACCGCTAATGATTGTCGATATGTCCTGATTGATCGTCGTTGACAGAGAAAGGCGGTTTGCCAAATTACCAACGCTGATTTCAGCACGGATCACCTGAGCACGCAGGATCACCGCGTCGTCCAGTTCAGGCGGATCCAGATGAAACCCGTTCAGGAAATGCGAGATGTCGTACGCCTGAAAATCGACCGGCTGGTTCGAATAGGTCTGATCCAAAGCCGTCTCAATGAACCGCTCGGCAATGGTGTGGCGCAGTGCTCTCGTACCAGCCCGAACATGAACTCGACCTGTCGAAGGTGTGTAGACGATCATCGCTTCCCCCGGCGGTCGGAAGTAGATGCGGGACCGATTGCCGGAATCATCAATCTCTCGAACGCTGGTCGGAGGGTCGGGGTGGAACAACAAATACATCTCGGCGGCCGGTTCGTCCCCATCTTCAGGAATATCGAACCGGTCGATGCTATAGCCGTCACCTCGATCCAGCTCGGTGTTCAGCCGGGAAAGTAGCCCACCGAGTATTTCACTGCCCGCGTCAGGACCGCCAGCTGTCGACGGATCGGCCATAAACGTCTGATAGTGCTTGTCGTAGCGACGGTACATGCGCAGGTGCAGGCTGTTTTCGGCCGCTTCGAACAGGCTCTGTTCACAGGTGAAAGCCCAAAGGCTGCGCGCAAGCTGGTCCCGCTGGTTCATGAGTTCGCGAGAACGTTCCGGTTCGAGCTTTGTCCTAGCCAAGCCTTCGAGCACGAATTGACCCCGGTCCGCGATGAGGGTGGTGATGCGCGCGGCCTCCGCCTCTAGTGGCCCCAATCGATCCTTGTTTTCTTGATGCAGCATATTGGTGGCGGAAACAGGGCCTTCGGTGTTGTCGGGTTCAAACTGGTAGTTCGCCAGCCATGCCAGCCTTTCGAACGATCTACTCCGCAAGAACGCCGATAGCAGCGATGGCTCTGCATCATTGAGCAGTCGAGAAAGGTTCGGGCAGGTCTTGGTTGGGGTGCGTACCATATCGAACTCCGAAAACCTCAATAGTCTTGTAGCGGACGGCGGGAAGGTCCCACATATGTAAATTGACCGTCAAATGTCCCAGTTGGCAATTGCAAACGGCTTTTCTCCATAAAGGAGGAATGCATGAAACGACCCAACCCATTCCCGACCGCCCGGATGACGCCAGCGGAACGCCGTACCGAATTGTGCGAGCTGCTGGCTCTCGGGTTGGTTCGCCTGCGGATGCGGGACCGAGCGCAAGTATCTGCTGGGCATGGAGAACTTTCGCTACACAACTCGCCCCACCAGAGGGCTCATGCAACTCCAATCAATAGGAGACCCGCATGACCGACCCTATCCCTGCCCGCCTGGCCGCGCTCAAGACCACGTCAACGCCAGACCTGAAGCAGCAATGGCGCGAGTTGTTTGACAGCGAACCGCCGCCCTTCAACCGTCGGTATCTCGAAAGCCGCCTCGCCTACCGCATCCAGGAATTGGTCTATGGCGGGCTGAAACCGGACACGGTGAAGCGGCTCGAAGCCCTCGGCGAACAACTGGACGGCGGCGACCGCAAGAAAAGCCGCATCCGCGCTGACCTGATACCTATCGTGGGCACACGGCTGATCCGTGAATGGCAGGGCGTCGAACATCTCGTCACCGTCACTTCTGACGGTTTCGACTGGCAGGGTCGCCCTTACAAATCGCTGTCGGCCATTGCTCGCGCCATCACCGGCACGCGCTGGAACGGCTGGGTGTTCTTCGGCCTGAAAAACCACCGGAGGGGCGCATGACCGAGAAGATCATCCGCAAGCTGCGCTGCGCGGTCTATACCCGCAAATCCTCTGAGGAGGGGCTCGAGCAGGAATTCAATAGCCTCCACGCCCAACGGGAGGCCTGCGAGGCTTATATCGCCAGCCAGCGGTCGGAGGGCTGGGTGCTGGTCCGGGATCAATATGACGATGGCGGCGTTTCCGGCGGCACGCTGGAACGCCCCAGCCTGAAACGTTTGCTCGACGATATCGAGGATGGGCTGGTCGACGTCGTGGTGGTCTACAAGATCGACCGCCTGTCACGCTCACTGATGGATTTTTCCAAGCTGGTCGAAGTATTTGACCGAAACGGCGTGACATTCGTCTCGGTGACACAGTCGTTCAATACGACCACGTCCATGGGACGGCTGACGCTGAACATCCTGCTCAGCTTTGCCCAATTTGAGCGGGAGGTGACAGCCGAGCGTATTCGCGACAAGTTTGCTGCAAGCCGCAGGAAGGGGATGTGGATGGGTGGGGTGCCACCGATGGGCTATGAAGTGAAAGACCGCAAACTGATCATCAAGGAGGCCGATGCGACCAAAGTTCGCTGGATATTCTCCCGCTTCATCGAAATCGGGTCGGGCACGGAATTGGCGCGGGAACTGGCAGCGCGCGGCATTCTTACCAGCCGTGGCAACAGGATCGACAAGAAATACCTGTATCGCTTGCTGAACAACCGCGCCTACATCGGCGAGGCCGTCCACAAGGGCGACAGCTATCCCGGCGAGCACGACGGCATCATCGACCGCGCGATTTGGGACAAGGTCCATGCCATTCTGACCGAAAGCCCCCGCAAGCGCGCCGCGCGCACCCGCGCCGACACGCCCGCACTGTTGAAGGGCTTGCTCTACGGCCCAGACGGGGCGGCCTTCTCGCCGACCCACACGCGCAAGGGCGGCAAGCTCTACCGATACTATGTCAGTCAGACGGTTTTGAAGCACGGCGCGGGATCGTGTCCCATTAGCCGTGTCCCGGCGGGCGAAATCGAAACCGCCGTCATCGACCAACTCCGCGCCGTGTTCCGCCAACCCGAAATCGTAGCGGGCACATGGAAAGCGGTACGCGCACAGGACGGCGAGATCACCGAGGCCGACGCCCGTGACGCGCTGACCCGTCTTGATCCGCTGTGGGATGAACTCTTCCCCGCTGAGCAGGCGCGCATCGCGACACTGCTGGTCGAGCGGATTGATATTGGCACGGACGGGCTGAATGTTCGCCTCCGCATGGACGGTCTAACCGGGCTGGCGCGAGAAATGATGGCTGATCTAGGAACGGCGGCATGACCCGCGCGAAGCCGATGCCCGAAATCGTGACCGTGCACGTCCCGTTTCGCCTCGTGAAGCGCGGCGGTCGCAAGGAGATGCAGCTGCCGGACGATGCATTTGATAAGTGCAAGACAGACAATACGCTGATCAAGGCGTTGGCACGGGCGTTTCGGTGGAAGCGGATGCTCGAATCCGGCCAGTTCACAACCATCGCTGAGTTGGCAGAGCGCGAGGGCATTGCACCGTCCTACATGACGCGCGTCCTCCGTCTCTCGCTGCTGGCACCGGACATTATTGATGATGTCCTAAACGGCAAGCAAGCGCCGGAAATGACGCTAGCGCGGCTACTGGAGCCGTCACCGGAGGCATGGACAGAGCAAAAAGCAGCACTAGTCTGATCTGCGCAAACGGCCCATTACGGACCTTGGTGCTCATCGCGGCTAACGGCAGTTTCGAGCCGATTTTGTTCTCTAATCTGTCAATATGCCTTCTGGCCTTACGGGCTGTTTAACGTCTGAGGTTACCTTGGTTCTCTTCGAGCTCACGGGCTCATGATGGGGTTGGCTGGGTGTGGATCGGCAAGGTTGAAACCGCGATCAGATCGGTCGTCTGCTCTGTCGCTACAAAATCGGCGCCGTGTTCCACGCCCTCCCTCGGGCGTTTTCCCGTGTGGGAACTGTGATGTAGGAATCCTCTGTTGTTCAAGGTGTGGTCATACGGCTTGGAAGTCGGTCTGATCGCGCATCATGGCATGCAGGATGATCGCGAGACGCCTTGCCAACGCCACACGCGCCTTTCTCATTGTCGAGCGGCGTCCGATTTCGAGCGCCCACGACTTGAGCTTGAGCGGTGCTGCATATCGCGTGAGCATCACGTTCGCCGCTTCATAGAGTAGCGTGCGGACACGCACGTCGCCACGTTTTGAGATGCTACCGGTGTAATCCACCTCGCCGGACTGGTGGCGTTTGGGAACTAACCCCAGATAAGGGCCTATATCTCGCGAACGTTTGAACCGCGCCGGATCGTCAATGACAGCTGCAAAGGCCAAAGCGGTGATTGGACCGACGCCCGGCACTGTCATCAGCCGGGTGCAGACCTCTGATTTGCGGGTCATTGCTTTGATATCGCCGTCGATGGCGGCCACGGCCGTCAATATTGCTTCGCGTGCCGCAAATAGACCTCGCAACGCAACATGCAAACCGGGAACACCGTCGCTGACTTTCAAAGCCGCGTCCTTGAATGCAGGCGACAGAGCGCGTGGCAGTCGCACGCCAAATACAACGACCAGCCCTCGGATCTGATTATCGATGGTCACGCGTTGTCCGACCAGCTTTTTGCGCGCCGCGATCAGTGACCGGATCGCATGAGCGGATAACGATTTAACATGGGTCGGTTTGTAGAACCCTGTCCGCGCCAAATGCGCCAGGCCGCGGGCGTCATTGCGATCAGTTTTGTGTCCTGCGAGCGACTTCAGAGCCTGATAGGCTTGCCTGCTCTCAATGCAGACAACCGGGACACTAAGTTCCGTCAAGCCATGGAAAAGCATTGGGGCCATGCGCCCGGTCTCGAAAACAACCTTGGTACATGTGGGTCCGGCCGCGAGAAACGCGGCAATCGCCTTCGGTGTCGACGACGCTTTTCCTTCGCGGATCAACAGGCCTTCACGATCAAGAATGCAGATGTGCGTTTCTTCCATTGAAACATCTAAACCAGCAAAATAGTCCATCGGTCGGTCTCCTTTTCTATGACATGGGCATCCAGAATAACATGCACGTTGGAGCGCTGATCTTGATTACGCCATGTTGAAAAACTATTCCTTGATTGAAGCGTGATCTACTGATTCAATTTCTGTATTGAAACGGGGGATTTGGGGATGATGGGACCGAAGCAGGAGGCACAACCCGCGCTGTTTTATGAGTTCTCTCTGGAAGATCACGTCCCACAAGGTCACCTGTTGCGGTCGATTGATCGTTTCGTTGATCTGAGTAGCATCCGTTCTCATTTGGCCGATTTCTACAGCCACACTGGTCGCCCATCCATTGACCCGGAGCTGCTCATTCGGATGCTGCTGGTGGGGTATTGTTTTGGCATCCGATCTGAACGGCGGTTGTGCGAAGAGGTACATCTGAACCTGGCTTACCGCTGGTTTTGCCGTCTCGACCTGAGTGACCGGATCCCGGACCATTCTTCGTTTTCCAAGAACCGCCACGGTCGCTTCCGCGAGAGTGATCTTTTGCGCCATGTGTTCGAGATGACTGTTGCTCGTTGTATGCAAGAAGGGCTCGTGGGTGGTCAGGGTTTTGCCGTGGATGCCAGCTTGATAAGTGCTGATGTCCAGAAACAGAACTCCAGCAGCCCTGAAGACTGGGCAGCACGGGCGCGTGATCCCCACGATGCTCCACGCGCAGTGCGCGAGTATCTCGACACTCTGGACGATGAAGCCTTTGGAGCTGCCACCACGGTCAAGCCAAAGTTCACCGCTCATGCTGACCCTGCCAGTCAGTGGACAGCGGCGCGCAAGGGCCCTGCTTTCTTTGCCTATTCTACCAATTATCTGATCGACACCGATCACAGTGTCATCGTTGATGTGGATGCAAGCCGGACAAACAAAACGGCTGAAGTGCGCGCGATGCGCAAGATGATAGACCGGACCGAAGAACGCTTTGGCCTGAAGCCGGATTGGATCGCTGCAGATACGGCCTATGGCTCCGCCGACAACCTCGTCTGGCTAACCATCAAGCGCAAAATCCTTCCGTTCATTCCCGTCTTTGACAAAGGGGAACGTACAGATGGCACATTCTCCCGATCAGACTTTACATGGGACGATGGCAACGACCGCTACATCTGCCCGGAAGGCAAAGAGATGCTGCACACGCGGCGCACCTATTCCGATCCTGCGCGGAACGCGCCAAATTGGAAGGCTCGAAAATACCGAGCTTTAAGAGCCGACTGCATGAACTGCCCCTCAAAGGCCAAGTGCTGTCCAAAGTCTGAGGCGCGTGCAATCCATCGTGAGAAATACGAGATCGTCCGGGACTTCGCCCGACAATGTGTAGCCTCGGACTTCAACCCAACAGCGCAGAGACGCCGAAAGAAGGTTGAGATGTTATTTGCCCATCTAAAACGGATCCTCGGCTTGGGACGGCTCCGATTACGCGGACCATGCGGCGTCCAAGACGAGTTCACACTCGCAGCCACCGCCCAAAACCTCCGGAAACTAGCCAAACTAAAGCCCATGGGACCTGTCGTCGGCTAATAAGCCGGTCGAACCTCGGACATCCCAAAAAGATCAACGCAGTAGCCCGCTTGAACGCACCAAAAACAACGGGTTTTTCAACAAAATCGG
>Ga0316205_10003293_pt1 | contig 15490 bp, 15 predicted proteins | sample 3monthpyrite_MG_FD_204941 | JGI IMG/M metagenome (GOLD analysis project Ga0316205, IMG submission 204941) | Microbial mat bacterial communities from mineral coupon in-situ incubated in ocean water Damariscotta River, Maine, United States -... | ecosystem: Environmental > Aquatic > Marine >... | reverse complement strand
TTGCTTATGCAATTCTTCAATAATTTTAACTGCGAATAATGGCCGTTTTCCATTTACTAAACTTCCAACAAAAGTAAAACTTAGAGCATTGTTATAACTACGTTCAATCGGAATTTCAATTTCTGAACTTTTATAAGTTGCCGTAAAAAAGGGTATAATATTTTTAGATTGCTGCTCCCAATCACCATAGACTAAAACTTTTATGTTTTTGGTTAAAACCGTATTGCTCAAAATCCATTTTTGAATACGATAACTTAAAGGTTGATGTGCTTTTGGATCCCAATTGCCTGCATATTTGGCAGTTTTTATTTTTCTTGGAAACAAAATTTGTACACAACACCCTAATAAGCCAATATTACCTGGACAACGCAAATGAATGTGGTCTGCTTTATAACATGCCTTAAATAACGTAAAAAGTATTAATGGTAGTTTAATTAATGATTTAAATACTGTAAATAGTGAAATAAATGAAATAGCAGGGATTTTACTGAACTCTAAATTTTCTTGCTTATAAGCTCTCTCTAATTGATTGTAATCTTCTTTTTTTAAGGGCGCGACTACTAAAACTTGATCGACATATTTAAACCACAAATTCATTTCCTGAACATATGGCAAATACGCATAATACTTTTCTCCTTTTTTTATATGTTCTACATGAGTAATTACTAAGAACTTCATTAAATAGACTTGTAAAATTTAATATTATCCTTTACTAATTTTTCAATATTATGGTTTTTTAAAACAAACTTTCTGGCATTTTTAGAAATCGACTTAGATTTCTCAATATTGTTTAGTCCCCAAATAATATTTTTTGAAATACTTTCAACATCATATGGATTACATAGTAAACCTGTTTTTTTGTGAATAATTGTTTCTGGTCCTGGACCACAATTAGAAAAAATTACCAATTTTTCCATCGCCATAGCTTCTGGCGCAACTAAGCCTTGCGTCTCCATAAGAGAAGGAAACACACATAATCTAGATGAAGCATATTTTTCGGCCAGCTCATTTATTGATACTGAGCCTTTAAAAATTATGCTTTCTGCGTTTTCTCCCAAAGTCGGAATTACTTCTTTCTTTAAAAATTCTATATATGACCTGCCATCTTTAAAATACCAGTCTCTACCATAAATTTCAAGTTTCATTTCTGGAAATAATTCTATCACTTTTTTCATAGCCAAAATTAATTGGTCTATTCCTTTTTTTTCGCAAATGGTTCCTGCAAATAGAATAGTGTTTGGAGAAATGTTGATATCTGGTCGAGGATAAAACACTCTTAAATCTATTGGGTACTTAATAATTTGTATTTTCTTGTTTTTATAACTTAAATATTTAGCAGTATGCACTTTAACGTATTTTGAAACTGCAATAAATGCATCTGCCTTTTTAAAGGAACGCTTTTCTTGAAAACCTTTCCACCAATTTATTTTGCGGTTTTCTGCTTCAGAAAAAAAGTGATGCCCACCATGAAGTCTAATAATATATTTAATTTTAGGTATTTTATTAAGAAATGCAAGACCAAGTTCAGGTGTTTCAACAATATCTATTGGTGTTTCATTATGTAATTTTTTTATACGTTTGTTTATAAATTTACTGTTAAGTAACCATGTAAAACCTTTGATTTTTATAGACTTTAATCGATGTACAGTTACGCCATTAATTGTTGAAACTTCTTCTTTACCTGTATAATTATTAATTCCAACAACACTTACTTTATGACCTTTTTTCACATAAGCTTTACTAATGGTTTTTATAAATGTTCCAATGCCTCCATGTGGGAAGCCTTTTTTAGGGAATTCATGTGTTAAAAAACAAATGTGCATAGTATTTAGGTTATAAGTATTTGGGTTATTGCTTGGGCACTATTTTTATCGAAGGAATTAATTGTTTGTAGCCATTGTTTTCCTAGAGATTTTTTATTTATTAAAATTTTGTCAATAACCTTGATGTAATCTTCTTTCTTATTTATCCAATATACAGCATCTTTTTCTGGCATAGATTTAAAATGCTGGTAGTTATAAATGGTTTTTGTTGACCAATTTTTGTCTAATACTGTATCGTAATTAATAAAGGCTGCTGGGTTATTAAATATTGCAAAATCGTGTGCCATAGTTGATCCTACATTAATTACTAAATCGCAATGTTTGCATATGTTTGCTAGTAGTTCTACATCTTTATAATACGGAAACAATTGCGTCCATTGCTTTTGTGTGTTACTCCATATGGGTGTGATAGGTATAATGAGATTTTCATTTGTATCAATAACATGGTTATACCTTCCAGAGGTATCTACTGGGCTACGTCTAAACACAATTTGAACTTTATTTTTTAAATGACTGTTTTTAATGGCTGAAACAAAATCTTCAAAATAGTTTGGGTCGTGAGGCGATGTTAGCTCATCATCGCCAGAAAAACAAATGGTTAGTTTATTTATATCTAGTTTATATGCTGCAAAAAAGTTTTCTTTATTATCTATTACTACATCTTTATAGAGTTCAAATTGTGGTGTTCCAGTAATAAAAATATGAGTTGGGTCTATTTCTTTATAATATCTAAGTAATTCTTCCTTCATGTAATTAGACCAGACAATATAAGTTTGTGTTCTTACTGTTAACCTAGCTTTTACTAAGTTATCCCATGAATAAATTGCTCCAATTGTTTTAATACCAATAATTTCTGCGGCTTTAAATATTGGAATTGCATTAATTGCTCTTTGATGTGTACAGAAAATAACATCAGGATTATAGGCTTTTAAAAAAGACACTTCGCTATTAATACTTTTTAAAAGTGTTTTTTGATACTTTTCTTCAAAGCTTAAAATTCTTTGGTAGGTCTTACCAACATAGTTACCAAATACCTCAACAACTCTATAAAACCATTTCTTTAATCCTTTATAATTGCGCTTCCAATTAGTTAGAATTGTTGCGTTACTTTCTAGTCTTGAATTATAATTTAGTCTACCATAACAAATAGCTTCTCTTAAAAATTTTTGTTTAAGAGTTTCTTTGTATTTGGGAATTTGCTTTTTAGTTAGTATAATTTTATGAAGCTTTTCTACTTCATTTATTGCTTCATTGGATAATGCATGATATATAAGTAAATCATAATTTTCCTTTATCAAATTTGGAATGATTTGCGAAAACAAATAATTTCTTATTCCTGTTCCATCTGGAACTACTATTATTATTTTTTTGTTTTTCAACTATCGTTTCACTTTAATAAATATCAACAAAACTTTTTTGTTTATTCAATGTCCATAAGGATTCTTCTTGTAAAGATTCTAAAAACAGTTGCGAGCTATTTCCAATTCCAAACGTTTTTTTATCTTTTTCAACTAATTTTAAATTAGATTTTAAAGCATTTGCTATATCATCCATTTTATAGGACACATTTAAAATGTGTGAATGTTGAGACCTGTTTTCTTGTCTACTTCCAATATTTATAGTTGGAATTCCATAATATGGTGCTTCTCTTATTCCAGCGCTAGAATTACCTACAATGTAATTGCTGTTCTTTAAAAGTGTTAGAAAATACTCAAATCTTACTGATGGAAAAATTCTAAATCTTGAGTTATTTTCTAATTTACTATAAGCTTCAATTATTTTTTCTGAGCCTAAATCATTGTTCGGAAATATTACTATATAGTTTTTATTGTCATTCAATAATGCTTTTACAAAATTTTGTGCATAACCTTCTATTTTATTATACTCTGTAGTTACTGGATGAAACATTGCTAAAGCATAATCATCAAAACCAATTTCATAATATTTCTTAGCAGTATTTAGACTTGGCAATGTGTTAGAAAACATAATATCTACATCTGGAGAACCTATTATAGAAATAGATTTGGGAAGTTCTCCCATTTGAATTAATCGTTTTTTTGCTAGTTCATTAGCAACAAAATGTATGTGGCTCATTTTGCTCGTAGAATGCCTAATTAATTCATCAATTGTTCCAGATATTTCTCCACCTTCAACATGAGCCACCAAAATATTATTTAATGCGCCTACTATTGCTCCAGCCATGGCTTCTACCCTATCTCCATGTACTAATATTAGGTCTGGTTTAATTGTTTTTACATAGCTTGAAAACCCTTGTATAGTCTTTGCAAGATTCAAGTCCATAGAGGTTTCACTTGTGTGGTTTTTAAATGTATGAATGTTTGTAAAATTGCAACGTTCTATTTCTATTAAGGTATATCCATAAGTCTCCATAAGATGCATTCCAGTTACAAACACAAAGGGTTCAAAATTTGTATTATTTTCTAGAATTTGAATTAAGGATTTAATTTTTCCAAAATCGGCTCTTGTGCCAGATAAAAATGCTATTTTTTTGTGTGTTTTATTCAAAATCTGTCCATTTTAATTGAACGTCTTTCTCTAAATATATTTTAGCTTTTTTGCCCAGAATTTCATTAAAATTTTCGGCAAGTATCTTACCTGTTCCAGGTCGTTTAACCCAAATATTTTCTTTGGTTAATTTTTCTCCTTTATTTATCTTCTCTATGGTACATACTGTAGCAAATGCAAAGTCTATTGTCACTTGCTCTTCTTTTGCTGGTTCTTTTATTCCTCCACGCATTTGAGCTATTTCTTTACTGCTAATTATTAAGCTTTGGCATTCTTTTTCATCCATGCTACAAATTATATCTGGGCCTGTTCGTTTTTTATGGTCTGTAAAATGGCGTTCTAATATGGAGGCTCCTAATGCAACAGCCCCTAAACAAGCATTATTGTTAAGTGTATGATCACTTAAACCAATTACATGATTAGGAAACGCTTCTTGTAATTGTTGCATTGCTCCAAACCTTACTAAATGTGGTGATGTTGGGTATAAATTTGTGGTATGTAATATGGCAACTGGAACATTATATTTATTGAATATTGATACTGCCTTTTGCACACTTTTTAAGGTGTTCATTCCTGTGCTTAATATAACAGGTTTTTTAAATTTTGCTATGTGTTCTAATAAGGGATAGTTATTACACTCTCCTGAACCAATTTTATACGCCGAAACATTCATTTTTTGTAGTCTGTTTGCTGCTGCTCTTGAAAATGGGGTCGATAGAAATATCATCCCATTATTTTCGACATATACTTTTAACTCAACCTCATCTTTTTCATTTAAGGCGCATCGTTCCATTATTTCGTATATGGATACTTTAGCATTTCCGGGAATGACCTTTTTTGCTACAGCACTCATTTCATCTTCTACAATATGGGTTTGGTGCTTTACTACTTCTGCTCCAGCTCGTTTTGCTGCATCTACCATTTCTTTGGCTATTTGTAAAGAGCCTTCATGGTTTATTCCAATTTCTGCAATAACCAATGGTGGATAATTTAATCCAATTTTTCTGTCTTGTATTTCGATATATGGATTATTCATTTAAATAATTGTCTAAAACAAATTGTGCATATTTTAAATCTTCTTCGGTATCGATATCGACAGACGCAAATGGATGATTTACTATATGTGGGCAATTTTTGCTTCCTAAAATGGTATTGTCTAAAATTAGTTCTGCTTTTGTTATATATAACAATCCGTTTTCGAAATATAAGGGTTTCATGTCTTGACTTCGTTGTCCCATTTTATAATTAAATGGTATGAAGCTATCATTATCTATTTTCCCAAGTTTGTACTTATTGGCTGATACAGTCATTAAACTATCAAAATTACCACTCAAATATTTGGCATAGGCTTCTTTTAAAAGCTCATTTTGCCGTAATGGATTTGTTGGCTGAAGCAATACAACATTATCAACTGTTTCATTAATAGTCTCTAATACGTGTTTAAGTGCTGATACTGTTGTAGAATAATCTCCTGATAGTGCTTCTGGTCTATCAATTACTTTAACACCTAAACTTAAGGACAATGCTTTTATTTTTTCATTATTTGTAGATACATAGATATCGTCAATTATATCTCTATTGGCTTTAGCAAAATTAATGCTATGTACAATTAATGGCGCATTATTAAATGTTAGTATATTTTTGTTTGGTAGCCTTTTAGAGCCTCCTCTTGCTGGTATTATGGCTATGTTATTTAATTTATTAATCATAAATAGTAACCCTATTTTTTAAATTTTTAAAAAATAATGGTTTTATTTTTTCTAATTCATTTTTTGATTTATCCCACCATTTTAACTCTTCAATTTCTTTTATTATTGAGTCGCTAAAACGTTTATCTATTTTTTTTGATGGTACTCCAGCAACTATTGAATAAGGAGCTACATTTTTAGTAACGACTGACCCTGCTGCAATTATAGCACCATTCCCAATAGTTATATTGCCTACAATTATAACTCCATGTCCAATCCATACATCATGTCCAACTTTAATTTTATGATTAATTTTATTTTTTTTTAGCTCTCCTTTAAATAAATTTTTATTGATATATGTTGTTAAAAATTGAATTGGATGATTTGTGGCGTGTAAAGCAACATCGGCTCCAAATTGACAATATTTACCAATATTAATAGTGCCATGTAGTACATTATTAAAACCTAAAGTTGTAGCATATCCAATAGTAATATTTCCAAAAAAGTTACATTTGTCAGAAACTAAATTTTGTCCTTCAAAATTTACGTTTTTCAAACCTCTAGAAAAGCCAGAAAAAGTTACATTCTGGTGTTTTTCAGTTGTATTTAAAAAATAATTTAATATTTTTTTAATTAATACCCTTATCATCAATAATTTATTTTAAAAACATCATTCAATTTAACTATATTTTAATTAAAATCGTCAATTCTTTAAAAGGAGTCCTCCTTTACCAAATAGGTTAAACATTATTACAGCTAATATGAATTTTATGAACCATACAATATTTTCTAAATTAAAAACAAATAGTTTTTTAAAAACCTTAATAAAAAACCAAAAACTATTTTTAGTACTATATAAATATTGATAATTTTTTGTTTGAGTTTTTAATAAAAAGAATTTCAATTTTCTTGATGGATTATTTTTACATAACAAATCTATTCTATCATTTAAAGCTTCAGCATACGACTTCATAACGTTTACAGAATAATCGTTAGTTATTACGTGTTCATGTTGTCTATAATATGTTAAATAGTGATTTAATACTTTAATTTTTGGCTTATATAGTAGCATTTTAATATGAAAATCTCTATCCTGCCCTTTTTTTAGTTTTACTGAAAAAAGTTGCTTGTTTTTTAAAAAAGATTTTTTCCACATAGCATCTGGCAAGTACCAACTTGATTTTAGCATAATAAAATCTTCAATAATATTTTCTGAAATAATTGTTCGTAATTCTTTTCCTAAAATGTTAGTGATATTATCTTTGAAAAAAGATGTTTTTGATAAAACCAAATCATAGTTATTGGTTAAAAATGTTTCTGCTTTTAACCTAATAAATTCTGGATGCATAATATCATCGCTGTCGAACCAATTAATTAATTTTCCTTTACTTTTTTCAAAACCGTAATTCCTACAGGAATTAGCTCCTTTTGGATAATTATTAGGCCTATGATATATTTTAAATTTTTTTTTATTTTTTATATAGTTTTGTGTTTTATTAAAGGTGTTATCTATTGATCCATCATCTACAATTATGCATTCCCATCTAGAATATGTTTGTTTTTGAATTGAAAAAAGCGTCTCTAAAATAAAAAACTCTCTATTAAAAACAGGTAAAATGATTGACACTAGCATTAAACTGTTATTAAATATTTATATTTTTTTGTTACCAAAATCATCACTTCTTTATTTCCTGAAAATATTTTAGAATAAACATTAATATTCTTTTCATTAAACATTAACAATAATTTCTTAATTGTGTTTTTTTCTCCAGTACGATTATAATCATCAAACAAGATGATAAATTCATCTTCTGGATTTAATGCAGTTGCAATTTCGATTATATCATATCTTGAATAATGATTAGAACCTATTGGACCGTCAATTATATAAAAATCATATTTTATATTTATAACTTCAAGAATATTTGCATAAGAATTGATAAAATGACCTTCAATATTCCTTGTTATCATATTACAAATTTGAATCTTCGATTTTTTAGAAAGATTAAATTTATTTAAAAATTGAATCTTCCAATTAATATCGTGTTCAATAATTAAATGATTACTATTTGTTAAATAATTGTCTAAATATCTTGAAATAAATTTACTCGACTCGCCTAGCCCCAATTCTAAAATAGTATTAGGCTTAACATCGTTTAGGATTCTATTTAATAGATAAAAAAATGCATAGTTACCTGCCCATCGACCAATGTTTAATGGTAGGGTTTCAATAAATTCTATTCCTCTAATACTATCATGGTAGATGTTAGCCCACTCATTCTCTTTACACATTTTATAATTATCTTTATGAATAGAAACAAGTTCTACCAACAAATTATAGTATTTCTTTATCATCTTATTTAAATATAATTATTAGATTCTTTCTTTGTAAAACCAATTTTTCGTAAAAGCAATTTAAAAACAACATCACTAAATATAAACCGAGCAAAAAACTTATTTTTAATTATATATAAAATACGATTTGCTGTTATATTAACATTTACTTTTTGTAAGGCTTTGTTAGAAACGCCATTTATATTTTTATTTAGAATATCTTTATACATTTGAGTTTGGGTATTTCCCATATGATAGACATAGTTTCTATAAGTAGATAATTTCCATAATCCTTTTGATATTGGTGGTGTATCTAAAAATTTTTGTTCTCCACTTGATAGTTTTTTTAAGTTTGATTGATATTTATATAAATCAAAAACATCTCGCTTATAAGATGCAACAAAATGACCTGCTCCAATAATGGCTTTAGATTTACCCTCTTGATGATAAATTATACATTTTTCTTTATGGATTTTTTTATAAAAACCTTGATTATCTATACTCTTTTCAAAATGTGTTAGTGCTTCAGGATTATTAACTTTGGCTACTTTTATGTTGTTGTTTAGTAAGTTATCAAAATATATATTGGCTGTTAGTTGCCTAAATCCTTTTGTGTTTGAAAATGGTGACACCATACCTGATTTTGGGTAGTCAACAAATATTTTTTCTATTGCTTCTTGCCAACCTGTTGAAAATAAAACATCTGCATCAGTTATAGTTACTATTGGCTCCTTAACTGAGTTTAATACTTTATATATAGAGTTTATCTTTCCAATACCTTTTTTTATTAAATAAAGTTCATCAATATTGTTACTAAGAAACTCTTTTTTTAAAAATTCATTAACTTCTTTGCAACAACCATTACTGGCAATACTAAGTTTAGTTTTTAGGTGAATAGTTGAGTTTAATGAATCTAAACATAGCTTAAGAACTTCTAGTGATTCGTTAAAATAGCCTTTTAAGTTAGGAATATAAACTGGGATTATTATTCTATGATATACATCATCTACATCAACAAAATCTTTTTTTGCTGGATTAACACCTACTCTCATTATCTTTAGTCATATAAAATTTTATGTTTTTTTTAATGCCTTGCTTAACTGTTAGTAAATCTCTATTTAAAATTGCTTTCATTTTTTTTACATCGGGACATCTTCTCATCATATCTCCTTCTTTAAGAGGTTTTATGTGTACAATTTTGGAAGAACTGTTTGTTTTATTAATAATTATTTTAGCTAATTCTAGTATTGTTATTTCTTGGTCATTACCAATGTTAATAACATCATTTTTAATTAATCCATTAAAATGGATATTTAAAATTGCATCTATATTATCATCAATATAACAAAATGTTCTTGTTTGAAGTCCATCACCATAAATTGTAATATCTTTATTATTAATTGCTGATTCAATAAATTTTGGTATTACAAAATCTTCACTTTGATTTGGCCCATAGGTATTAAAAAATCTAAAAATTGTGTATTCAAGGCTAAATTCTTGTTGATAGGATCGTAGGTATGCTTCACTAACATTTTTTACAATTGCATATGGTAATTTTGAATTTAGAGGTGTTGTGTGTTCGTTTTGTGGAATTTCGAAAGGTTCTCCATAGACTTCTGATGAGCTTGAATAAAATACCCTTTTTACACCACTGTTTTTTGAAAGTGACAGTATGTTTTTTATACCTTCGATATCTTCTAGAACCATCATTGGGTTTTCTAAAGTACGTTTAACGCCTACAACTGCCGCAAAATGAAATACATAATTAAAATTAAATCTTCCAAAAACAGGAGCAATGTCATTATAGTTATTTACATCTGCCTTAATAAAAATAACATTGTCACTGTTTGGAATTTTTGACACACTTCCCGTAGATAAATTATCTACAATTATAATTTGATGATTTTCGTTTTTAGATAATTCAAGTGTTAAAGCACTACCAATATTTCCTGCTCCTCCTGTAATTAAATATTTGGTTGTACTCATGTAATTAACTTTTTAATAATTGTTTTTTGAACTCTAAAATTAATAAACCAAAATGGATTAATTTTAAACATATTACTTAATGTTTGCCAAAAATTAGTTTTAATCATTTTTGCTTGCATTAAACATAGATTTAGTTTAATTTTTTTATATACATTTTTGTTTATAATATTAATATTGTTTTTAACAGCTTTGTAAATATAAATAGGCATATTAATGTATGCAGACCTATCTATAGACATATTATTGTTATGCACCCTATAATTTACCAAAGGTAGGTCTAAATAATAAAATTTTGTATGAAATGCGCATCGAGACCAATACTCTACATCTGCAAAAGTTTGTGGCATATTTTCATTAAAAAAACCAACTTTATCAATTAATGTTTTTCTAAGTAATGGTGTTGGCATCATCAAGGTCCAATTACCTAACATACGTGTTAAAATTTTTCCGTGTTTATCTTCTGGTTTGTTTGGCTTTCCTACTAATTCTCCAGTATAGACACCTAATTTATCTATAACTTTACAATAGTTATGGACTAAACCAAAATCATTGTTTTCTTCTAAAACTTTTACTTGGCACTGAATTTTATTTGCCAACCAAATGTCATCGTCATCAACAAAAGCGATATAGGTTCCGTTAGCATTTTTAATTCCAATATTTCTAGGTTTACAAGGTCCACCAGTATTTTCTATTTTAAAATAAAATACATTTATAAACTTACTACATATTTGTTCATTAATGTTTCCAACAGTGCCATCGTCAACTACTAAAATTTCAATATTTTTATATGATTGGTTAACTACACTTTTTATGGTTTGTTCTAAAAAATATGAACGTTGGTATGTGGGTATAATAACACTTACTAAGGGAGATTTCATAACATTTTTTTTAAAACTTGTTTTAAACTAAATAACAATAACAACCCATAATACTTTAGTTTTATTCTACTTACTCCTTTAATATGAGAAATAGTTTTTGTATTTAACATATCTTTTTTATTATTCCAAGCATAATGCTCAATATAATGCTTTAAAAAATATTTATATTTATCTTTTTCATTATAAAAATTTAAATAATTAGCTCTTTCTATATATACTTTTTTTGAACTTAAATGAAACATTTTAGATGTTGTAGATTCTTCATGTCTTCTAAAAAAATTTAATGGTTGATTACAAAACAAAAATGATTTTGTTTTAACTAAATATGTCCATAAAAAAACATCTGAAATTTGTTTGTGTTGAAAAATTTCTTGAGGTATTTTTTTTATTGGTTTTCTAAAAACAACACTACTTCCATTGGTGATATATGTATTGAATGGCATTTTATCTAAAAGTTTGTCTCCACAAAACATTTTTGCTGCTCCAATTGGAACATTTAAATCTTGAGTTCTATTTATAGATGTATATAATACTTCTTCTTTTTCATTTACATAAACACTGGCACAAAATGAAAGAGAAGCTTCTTTATTGTTTTCTAGTAATTGAATTTGATTTTTTAAAAAATTTGGGGCTGAGTAATCATCAGTTTCTGCAATCCAGATATACTTAGATTGGGCAAGTTCAATGCCTTTTTTCCAAGAAATGTAGCCACTACCAGAATTTTTATCATTTCTAATAAATTTTGATATTTTACTTTTATATCTATTATAAAACTTTGTTAATTCCTCATAGCTATTATCTGTTGAGCAATCGTCAATAATGATAAGTTCCCAATCAATAAATGTTTGGTGAGTTATTGATTCTAGCCTTCTTTTTAGAAATCTTCCATGATTATAACTAGGCAATATTATTGAAACTAAAGGCAATTTATTTTAAGAATTTCTTTACTACTTTTTTTATAATTTTCTTTGGCTTTTTATAATTTTCTTTTAAATACATATAGTATGAAAATGTTTTATATGATATTCGAAAAAGAAAAGACATTTCAAAATTATTCTTTTTTATTGATAAGCTATCTAGTTGTTTTTTATAAAAAATAAGCTTGTTCTGTAATACCATTAAATTATTTGCTTGAGAGGCTGAGTGCTGTCTATATTCTAAATTAGTTTCTTCAGCTTTTACAGCCATCCAACCTTTGTTGGTAATACGCTTAAAAAGATTATAATCTTCTGCCATTTGTCCATTTACATAACCTCCTACAGCTTTAAAACAGGTTCTTTTAAACATTGATGAACCATGAATAAAATTATTTATTTTAAGCTCGTTGGTAACTTCTTCTAAAGTATTAAAAACTGGAAAGTTTATTTGATAATAAGTATTATGTATAATTCTTTTTTTTCTGTTTTCTTTAAATTTATCATAAATCTTTTTTGCTCTTGAACCAAAAAAAGCATAATCTGTATAAGCAATTCCAATATCTTCGCTCTTATCTAAAGCATTTGCGCAATGTTCAATGTAGTTACTTAAAATTCTATTATCTGCTCCTAAAAAGAAAATATACTCTGAATTTGTTAAAGAAACTGCTTTGTTGAAATTTTCTACTATCCCGAGATTAACAGCGTTTCTGTTATATTTAATTAAGTTTGGGTGTTTTTTAACATACATTTTAGATATTTCCTGTGTATCATCATTTGAACAATCATCTGTTATTAATATCTCGTCAGGTAAAATAGTTTGTTTTAAAACAGACTCTACTGCTTCTATTAAATAATCTCCATAATTATATGAAGCTATAATACAAGCTATTTTATTTTCTCTAAATGATGTTTCATTTAAAACTGTTAATCTGTTTAGAGTGAACTTATCATCATTATTTCCTTGATTGCAAGAAACAGCTCCTTTAAATTTTCTCTTTACCGCTTTTAGTATTTCATTATTATATTCACCGTGAGGGTAAGCGAACCAATTAAATCCTTTATTATCAAGCTGTAAAATCTGTTTAGGAATTGTTAACTCTTTTGTTATTATTTCAATGTCATATACCTCTTTTAAATTTTTGTGCGTTTTTGTATGCCATTGTAGCCTACCTTTATACCTAACTAACTCTTTAAGTTCTTTAGTTGATACAAACTCACACAAGGGCTCAACACTATCAAATTGATTATCTTTTCCTATATAATCAGATGTTAAAAAAAGCTCAAATGGGTAATTAAAATGTTTTAATATTGGCAAGGCATAATCTATTATATTTTTGTAAATCCCATCAAAAGTGATTACAACTTGATTTACATCATCTAAATCATAATCGTCTAAATAAACTACATTTTTATTTGACAATTCAGACATCTGTCTATAAAAATCGTTAATGCTAACCCACCACATTGTTGGAGTAGTTGGAGCTATTTTATGATACATTAAAATCATTTGCTATATATTTCTAATTTATGATTATAATTTCTATAGCTATAAAATCGCTGTTTTAATTTTAAATATGGGAACTGACAATTATACCAATCATCAATATGCACTGTAACTAAAACACCTTTATTAGCAAGCAAATTATCTATTATGTAGTAAATTAAAGATGATGATTTTCCAATATATTGTGGATACAAAACCCCTGTAATAACAATTAAATTAAACTTTTCATTTAATATATTATTTAAATTAAAAATTGATGCTTGTTTAAAATTTATTTTATTAGCACTAATTGTATTTGCATATTTAATTGCTTCCTCAGAAATATCTACTCCTAAAATATAATCTCCTGGCAAGTGTTTAGTTATAAACCCTTGACCACATCCAATATCTAAAACTTTATTATAATTTAATTTAGGTAGTTCTTCAAGCAAAATATTTAAACGCTTTTCATCATCAGGATTGGTTTTATACTGCCAAGGATCTTCATTTTTATGCCAGTTTTCTATTTCTTCCTTTGTTTGCATCTCTTAAATTTTATATTCCCAATTATGATCTACTGAAACCATAGCCCAATCAGGGTCAGTTACTCTTCCATTTCCGTAAATATCATTTTCATTTACTTCAAACTGTATAACGTTTTCTATATAATCTTCTAAACCGAAAGTAGAATTCACAAAACAATTTAACATATACTTACCCTTTAAGAGTGGTAAATTAGGTATTTCGCAAATAACTTTTCCTTTACTTTTTATTATATTTATTTGATTTTTTAGTTGGGATGATAGGCTTATTATTCTATTTTCTCTAACATCCCATATGCTTATTCCAAAATCAAGAATCTTAATATTTGTATCTTTTGAGCTATAAGAAATCTCAACTAAGAATTTTGTTCCAGTTTTTATAGTATTTTCATTATTAATGTTTACATCATCAATTTTCACTCTTCCATCACCATATCTATCCTTTCTATCATAAAGTTTTAAATTAGATTTATTAATTTTAGAAGCCATATAATTATTAATGGCTTTTTCTACCTTGCCTTCGTATACTACTTTTCCGTATTCCATAACAATACAACGAGTACTTAAACTTCTAATTGAAGCTATATTATGGCTTACAAACAACACCGTTCTCCCTTCTCCTTTAGAGATATCTTGCATTTTACCTATGGCCTTTTTTTGAAACTCGGCATCACCTACAGCTAATACCTCATCAACCACTAAAATATCAGGCTCTAAATGTGCTGCTACTGCAAAAGCTAAACGCACTTTCATTCCAGAAGAATACCGTTTAACTGGTGTATCGATATAACGCTCGCAACCCGAAAAATCTATAATTTCGTCAATTTTAGAGCGTATTTCTGTTTTTGTCATCCCCAAAATAGCACCATTAAGATAAATATTTTCTCGTCCTGTCATTTCTGGGTGAAACCCTGTTCCTACTTCTAACAATGATGCTATGCGCCCTTTTGTTTTTATTTCTCCTGTAGTTGGGCTTGTAACTCTAGATAATATTTTTAATAAGGTTGATTTGCCAGCGCCATTTTTACCAATAATTCCTAATACTTCACCTCTTTTAACTTCAAAATTAATATCTTTTAAAGCCCAAACATAATCAGAAGTGGCTTTAGTTGATCTGTCGTTAACTTCGCCAACTTTTAGAAAAGGATCTTCTTTACCTCTAATTTTATTCCACCATCGATTGAGATCATGGCTAATAGTTCCTGTACCAATTAGACCTAATCTATATTGTTTAGAAATATTTGTTGCTTTTAAAATAATATCGCTCATAGTTATAGTGAAACGTGAATGGTGAAATGTGAATGGTTACAAAT
>Ga0316205_10003292_pt1 | contig 15491 bp, 11 predicted proteins | sample 3monthpyrite_MG_FD_204941 | JGI IMG/M metagenome (GOLD analysis project Ga0316205, IMG submission 204941) | Microbial mat bacterial communities from mineral coupon in-situ incubated in ocean water Damariscotta River, Maine, United States -... | ecosystem: Environmental > Aquatic > Marine >... | reverse complement strand
TAATCTTTGCAAAGACTTCTGCTACGGGTTTACTGATGACAATTGACTTGTCGATGTGAATTTTAGGCATAGGTATATTTTTTATTCTGCCTGTGAAAATACAAAAAATGATACATCTTGCCCTAGGCATTTAACACGCCTTTGGAAGCGAGATTCTATCGCATCCAGAATTACCGTAGATTTCGTATTTTAGCTCTCTATTCAAACGCTATGAAAACGATTATTACCATACTGTTCATTACCCTTTCATCCATTGGCTTCTCGCAGGCACCACAATACATTCAGGATGAACTTCAAAACATTCTCGACAACGCTTTGCCTAATGATCCGAATCCTGGTGCTGTTATGACAGTGTACGTTCCGGGACAATGGACATGGTCGGGTGCTTCGGGCAGTTCTATTTCAGGAATGACAGGAGGAACCACGCTTACTCCCGCTCAACCTTCGGACTATTTCCGTGTTGGAAGTATCTCCAAGACCTTTACATCGGTAAGCATACTGCAGTTGTATGAAGCTGGACTTCTCGATTTGGATGATCCAATTGATACTTATTTGCGTCCATCCTTGATTAATGATACGATTCAGTCATCGGCAACGGTAACCATTCGCCAGCTATTGGACCATACGAGTGGAATAGCGAACTCTGCGGATAACCTAACATGTCAGCAGGATGCATTGGCAAACCTTACAGCCTTTTATTCGATCGAAGACAACATCTATTGCGGAGCTAGTCAAGGTGAATTGTTCACGCCCGGAAGTTCGTGGTACTATTCGAACACGAACTACGGAATCCTTGCGATGATTGTAGAAGAAATCACAGGAAACGACTACTGGAATTACTTGAATGACAGTATCATAACACCACTTGGCTTAAGTAACACTCTTATCCCGACTACGAATGAAATTCAAGGGAACTACATGGGGTGTTATTGGGACCTCGGTCCGCAAACTGTTGATATGAGTATTGTTAATCCAAGTCTCTATAAAGGCTGGGCAGAAATCGTTTCGAATACATCAGACTTGACGCTTTATTTTGAGGCTTTAAGCAATGGACAGCTTATTGACGACACTACTTTCGCATTAATGAAGGCGATTACTCCTCCCTCGCTATTTTATAGTCTGGGACTGGAACATACCTATACTGCGTTAATGGACTTTTGGGGGCATTCAGGGTCTGTTGGTAACACTTCTGGAATGTACTACGTGTACATTGCCACACCAGAGTTTCCTGACGGATATTACATTGCTTACAACTTCACTTATGAGGGTGTTTCGCTCTATCAAAACGTGGATCTACCAGTCTGGGGTCTACTAATTGGGTACAGTGCCGGGATAGACGAACTTTCTCATTCGTCGAAGCTTGAGGTATTTCCTAATCCAGCGGCTGACAATCTTCAGATACGTTTTTCTTCCACTACTGAATCAGCACTTACACTATCCCTCTATGATTTGTCGGGGAATATTCTGCGAAGCGAACTCATGAACAAACAAGGAGACAGTGCTATTGAACTAAGCTGGGACATTCGCTCACTCTCCAATGGCGTTTATATCCTTGAGGCTCTTGACGGTGAAAGTGGTATACGCAAGCGAGAGCGGGTTGTTGTGAGTCAATAGAACGAATAGAATGGGTATAAAACATGGGCTTTTTAGCTGGTTCAAAGCCAAGAATGAAAAAGGTGAAGAAATGAATCTAGGATATGTTTTGGATGAAGAGCCGAAAACAGAAGAAGATCTTAAGAAGCTCTTTCAGGCTTTTGGTTTAGAGTCAAAATTTGAATTGTTCAAACCACTCATTCGGTCAAAAATTGATATTGACCTCTTTCCCGAAACCGAGGGCAACATTGGCGTTGGTCAATCAAAAATTGGTGGCAGACCCGATTTACCGCTGGAATGTGCTTGGCCCAAAACTGATGCTGGGAAATCACTCGCTTTTGTGGCACAACTGAATTGTGAGCAGACATCTACCTACGATAAGGAATCGCTTCTCCCTAAGCAAGGCATCATTTCCTTTTTCTACTGTGCAGATCAGGCAGCTTGGGGATTTGACCCAAAAGACAAAGACCGATTCAAGGTCATTTACACAGAAGATTTAAGCAAGCTCAAACGCATAGAATTCCCCGATGACCTTGAAGAATACGTGAGGTATAGCCCAAACAGTGTGAAGTTTGACAAGAGCCTGAGCCTTCCTGGCTGGGAGCATGACTGTATTGATGAGATTCTGACAGATCCTGAAATAGACAGCTACATGGAGCTTAGTCGTGGTTCAGAAAATCAAGTTTTTGGGTATGCAGACTGTATTCAGAGACCTATGGAACTGGAATGTCAATTGGTAACAAACGGACTTTTTTGTGGCGACGCTACTGGTTACGAAGACCCTAAACGAAAGGAACTAGAAGCTGGAAGCAAGGACTGGACTCTACTTTTTCAACTAGACACGGAAGAAGAAAAAGCCGAAATGATGTGGGGAGATGGCGGAAAGCTCTACTTCTGGATCAGGAAGGAAGACCTGAAAGCGAAGAACTTTGACAAAAGCTGGCTTGTCCTTCAGTGTTGAAACGCACAAACCAGCCTCTTGATTTCACATACGCTGACCTACAGAGCCTCTATCACGCGCTTCAACTTCGCCTGAACCTCATTCGCCACATCACCTAAAGAATCATTCCCGACACCCTGCATTGAAACAACAGGATCAACTGCTGATACTTCAATAGCACCATCTTTTTCATGAACGATTACGTTGCACGGTAACATCAGTCCAATTTTTTCTTCCTCTTGCAAGGCTTTGTATGCAAAGGGAGGGTTGCAAGCACCAAGAATTTCATAGCGCGGAACGTCCACATCTAACTTCTTCTTTAGCGTTGCTTGGATATTGATATTGGTAAGAATTCCGAAGCCTTCCTTGCCGAGTTCTTCTGTTACTTTTTCAATGGCTCCTTCAAAGGATACATTTTCCAGTCGTTTGTTGAAATAATAGCTCATCTGTTTCGATTTTTATGTTTGGTTATACTGCCCACTAAGATAAGCTCTTTCAGCGATATACTTTGTAACATAGATTGCACGGCGATGAGATTTGTTTCTGCGATCTTCTATCTTTGCAACATGTTTGGATACCCCATAAAATATGATGAACCACTTTTTAGACCTCCCAGTGAGGCGAGGTCGCTGATTCTTCAAGTGACGCTGGGCTGTTCATGGAACAAATGTTCTTTCTGTGAAATGTATACCTCCAAGCACTTTACTGTTCGAAAGCAGGAGGATATCTTTGCCGATTTAGACGCCTTCCTCCCCTACGCTGATCGAATTAACAAGGTTTTCCTTGCTGATGGTGACCCATTGGTGCTTTCAAACAAACGACTGCTGCCCATTCTAGAAAAGATAACGCGCAGTTTCCCAAATATTCGTCGGATTTCCACGTATGCTTCTCCTGCGAACCTCGTTAAAAAAACACCTCAGGAATTGGAAGAATTGCGCAATGCAGGTCTTTCCCTATTGTACGTAGGTATTGAGTCAGGAGATGATGTAGTTCTCGAAGCCATTCAGAAAGGAGAAACGTTCGCATCAACTGTCGAAGGGTTGAACAAATCCAAAGCTGCTGGACTGGACAGTTCTGTGATGATTATCAACGGCGTCGGTGGACGGATCCTTACCGAACAGCACGCCATTCAGTCAGCAAAGGTGTTAAATGCGACCCAACCCAAGTTCGCTTCAACATTGGTACTGACAGCACACAAAGGATTAGAACACTACAAAGACAGGTACAAGGGAGAATTCCAGGAAATGGAAGGGATAGAATTGTTTAAAGAAATGAGAACGTTCATTGAACACCTTGAGCTTGAAGAAACCATATTCCGTAGCGACCACGCATCCAATCGACTGGTACTGAAGGGCAATTTGGGGCGAGACAAGCAGAAGTTTCTTAGCCAGATAGACCAAGCAATACAAGACCCTTTGAATTCAAGCATGCGCAATTTCACTCCACGCGGTTTTTAGAGCCGCTCCATTTCACAACAAATCTTAAATTATCAAGTAACTAGCAATATGCCGTTTAGAGGTTCGTTTTTGCTCAAAGCCAAAAACCAATTCTATGAAAAGAATGAAAGCCGCAATGCTCGTGATTCTCAGCGCCGCAATCATTACTCTACTCTTCTACAAACAAGCCCTTGGAATTAACCTGTTGATCTATGAACTCCTTGTTGTTTTCTATCTATTCGCTACAAAAGAACTCGAATTCAAAGGGGTTAATCAGATTGGTATGACGATCGCCGTTCTTTTCACTGCCTTGTTTACCGTTGTTCATCATTCTACGCTAAGTTTCATCGTTAACTTCTCGGTGTTTTTTCTCTTTATCGGAACGCTTATTGCTCCAGAAATGAAGTCAATTATCAGCTCATTTAAACTGGCATCACTCAGCTTAATGCGCTCTCAGTCGAAGTTTAAAGAGCAAATGGACGATAAAGGAACGAAAGGCAAGAAACTCGGGTTCATTCTTTGGCGAATGCGCATCTTTCTCATTCCACTGCTCATCATCCTACTTTTCATTGTAATCTACAGCTGGTCTAACCCAAAGTTTAGTCTTCTGGTTGAAGACATAGGTACTTATATTCAAGAAAAACTCGCCTTTCTCTTTGAGTACATTGATTTATGGGTGATTGCCGTGTTTGCAATTGGGTATATTATTAGCTGTTTTATTTTTCTTAGAGTCCGCACGAAATCCATCATAGAACGAGATGCTGGGCAAACCGATGAACTCATACGGAAGAAAACGAAATGGAATGTTCCTTTTAAATTCATTGCACTGAAAAACGAGTACCGTTCAGCGGTTTTCCTGTTCTTTTCCCTAAACATACTCCTATTCATTCTGAACATATTGGACATTAACCACGTCTGGATCAACTTCGAATGGAGTGGCGAACACCTGAAACAGTTTGTACATACAGGAACCTACCTGCTGATAAGCGCCATTTTGATTTCCATTGTTTTGGTATTGCATTACTTCCGAAACAACCTGAATTTTTACCGAAAGAATAAGTGGTTGAAGTACCTTTCGTATGCTTGGTTAATTCAGAACGGAATTCTAGCAATCTCAGTGGGAATTCGCAACTGGTACTATATTCAGCACTTTGCCCTGGCCTACAAGCGGATAGCTGTCATGTTCTTCCTACTCCTCACAGTATATGGCCTATACACGGTGTTGATAAAAGTGATGAAGCGCAAGTCTCCATTTTACATCATTCGTACAAATGCCTTTGCATGGGTTATGGTTTTCGTTCTTGCTTCAGGCTTTAATTGGGATAAAATTATTGCACAATACAATTTCAGGAACGCCAACGAATCCTTTGTTCACTTGAACTTCCTCTCAGAACTTTCCAACACAGCACTTCCCGATTTAGACAAGGGCTTGGACGAACTTTCAAGCATCCGCGTTCAGCAAGAGCGGAAATTTGCAATAGGAAGCTTTTCTTTCGGTTCTTATGGTCGAACATACATGACACCAGAGGAATATCATCAAAAACTACAGCTCCGCAAGCTGATCTTTAAACTCAAGTGGGAATCAAAAGGAATCCTCTCATGGAACTGGGCAGAGAGTCAGGCGTATGAAGAGTTGTTTGGTAAAGAATAGCCAGTCGCTCTTCTCTACTCTTCTTCCAGCGTTATGCTAACTGAGTGGTTTTTCCAAGAACCACGATCATAATCAACCCTGTGGAATAGATCGTTTATTTCATCGCTGTATTGAACAAGGGATAAGTACTCAACAACTCGACCATCAAAGTAGGCAGGGTTCACACCACTGTAATAATCGACAGCATCTTTCCCCGACCAATCATGGATGCTTTTCTCGTCTCCTTTTCGAAGATGGAACATAAATTCGACAACGTCTACATCATCCTTATGCGCCTTCTTGAACATCCGTTTCAACTTACCCTTCTTCTTGAACACTTCCGTATCAAGTTGATCAACTGGTGTATGCCCAAATGTATCCAAGGTTCCGTAATGCTTACTGTTCATGTAGTCCGTTGAACGGAACGAAACAGAGCGACCAATGAATTTTCCTTTTTTACGTGCTTTATACGAACTGCTAATCACATCCTTATCAGTTTTCGAAATGTCGCGCACTAAATTTTGCAGTACATAGTAAATCCACCCCTTTCCTTTAGGAACTGAATTGGGATTTCTTATTGCTAGGTTGTAATCTCCAGCCAAACGGGTAAGTACTTCCGCATAGTTAGGATAGAACCAAAGTGCATCGTGATGATTGGTCAAATGTGTTACTTTGGGACCAACTATTGGGTCATCCAAAAGGACTTTTATCTGAGCTTCCAATTCATTGTAAAGCGCACCTAAATCCGCGGTGCTAGGCAAATCTCTGAACGACCTAAACTCTGTTCCATTCATAATTGCGGCAAGTCCGGGCGTGGCATTCACTGGTTTTCCTGAAGTCACTGTTAGATGCACTCCAATCTCAAATTCATTCCCAGAATCCATTGTTTCCTCAATCAATCGATGCGCGTTTCTCAGGCTATCGCTTCCACCTGCTCCAAAATTTGGAAAAATTTCGACTGAGTTCAGCACTCCTAAATTGACAAGGTGAATAATCCCGTCGTTTAAATCTGGTACAACTCCATAGTCGTCTGCTGTAAGAATGATTTTCGTACTCATGAGTGGTTTTTAAGTTTCTCCTAAAATAGAGATTGTCATTGAAAGCACCAACATATATCACCGATTGTATATGCCTCTAACTAGCCAAAACATTTAACTTTAGAGGTTTAACAAATCATTAACAGTGAAAAAATAGTCTCTGGCACGGTCATTGAAAATGGGCTGTCGAAATTAAAAACTAACTCTAATAATATGAAAAGACTATTACTTCCCATTTGCCTAGTTGCTATTACTAGCACAGGCATTGCACAGAAAGATCGATCAAAGAAAGTTGACACGAAGTACTTATCACTTCCGTCGTATGACATTTCTGAAACTGATCCATCCACGCTTCTTGTTGAATACGCAATGGATAATGGAACCTTTGGCGTTGAAAAATTGAAAGACACAAAAGCCACGTGTATTCCAAAAGGAGGAAAACTAAAAGACGCAGTTGAAGTAACAACCTATTATTATGCGCTTCCTTATACACAGCCGGCTTCTCATCTGGTTGCTCGCAGTGCAGACGGAGAGATCATTTACTCGACAAAGACCTCAGAAAAAGGACAATCTACTGTAAAGTTTGGTTACCAGAAATGTGAGTATTGGGTTTCTGACAAACTCAAGAAAGATTGGGCTACAAAGGCTGCCAATTTCAAATCAGCAGAGCATAAGAAGTACGAGGACTTGATCTATACCAAGGCAACCGAACTCGCTACCAACAACTTATTTCTTTCCTATATAAATCAAGAATTTGAAGTCTACAGTGCGAAAGGAAAGCTTTATGATTATGTCGATTTGGACGCGGCGTTCGATAAGACAATGCAGGCTTATGAAGGAATTGCTAGCAAGGGACCGAACGCCAATGACTTTTCATTGTTAAAAGAAGCCATTGCAACATGGGAAAAGGAATTGGAGACTTTGGATCTTGAAGATAAGAAAGCCCGAATAACAAAGGATATAGGAAAAGGACTCCATGAAAATTGTGCGCGTGCTTATATGTACATGTATGACTTCGATAATGCGCGAAAGCACGGTGGAGCTTTCCTAAAATTATTCGGAAACTTCTCAAACAACCGAAGTACTGCTTTAAAAGCATTGGTTATGGACATGGAGAAGCAAAAGATTGCCGCAGAAAAGAACGCAGCAATCATGCAAGACATCAGCGCATTAAATAAAATGGCTCAAGCGTCTGCAAGTAATTCGGTAAACGTTAAACGGCTTTCAAGTGCTGATTTCGCACGATTGGCAAGTGATGATGCCAGTTACAGAATGGGACAACATTCAGAAGTATCTGACGCACGCAAGAAGGATGAAGAAGCTGCAATTGCCAGTGGTGAATTGAATCCTTATCAAAAATATGTGATGGACATCGCGGGCGGCAAAGGAATTATGATGACGATGAAACCGTCACCATTAACAGGGATACCAGCATTGAAAGAACTTCCTGCAGAAATGTGCGAACTTGAAGGGATCACTCAACTATTGATCATGAACAATGAAGTAGAAACGATTTCTCCAGCGATTGGAAAGCTTACGGAATTGAAGAAACTGGACTTGACCGGTAACAATATCAAAACACTTCCACCGGAAATTGGACAACTTGCGAACTTAGAAACCCTTCGCCTAGGAAAGAACCCAATAGAGAGCTTTCCAGAAGAGATTGGCAATTGCACTAAGCTAAAGACACTTGTGTTGAAAGGATCAGTAATAAGTGCTGACGTAAAAGATCAATTGGCTCGTTTATTACCCGATTGTAAAATCAAATACTAGGGTCATGCGAACGGTTTATCTATTCTTATTGGCTGCCTCTCTCCTCTTTGTTGGATGCAAGAAAGATGTAAAGACAGCCTCTGAAATACTGGAAGGGAAATGGATTATTACATCTCAGGAACTTCTCGCCAACGTAACGCCAGGTGATGGATCATATCTTACATTCAATGCCTGTTCATCTGCATGTACAGGAACGGACTACAAAGCGAGTGACATGAGCTCAGGAACCATCGAATACATTCTAAATGACGATGCTACACAGATAGTCATTATTGATAATTCACCCGACGGCGGAAGTTATAACGCCACATGGGACATTCTTGAGTTAACGGAAGACGCTTTCCGAATTACGGGATCGACGGCTTTTGGGAACCTAAAAATTGAAATGATTAAAGGATAAACTGTAACAACACCCTTTCGAGGAATCAAGGATGGCTTTCGGGTCATCCTTTTTTTGTTGATCCGAATGGGAAAATAGATACCTTTGAGCAGTGAACGATTCTATCCAAATTCAGCAACAGTACGAAGGTTGGCGTGCAACCCCACTTTTATGGTTTGGAGAGGATTATGGCCTCACCCAATTGGCGATTCAAGCCAAGTCTCCTTCGCGGTTTAATGGGGATATCCCTCCTACGCTACGTCTTGGAATGCGCGTTGAACAGTTTGTTTTCCATGAATTAGAATCCATAACAGAATGGGAAATCATGGCGAAAAACATTCAAATCAATCGCACTAAAATAACGCTCGGCGAACTGGATTGTATTCTAAAGAAGGATGAGGAGATCATTCATTTGGAAATCGTTTATAAATTCTACCTCTATGACCCCAGTATCGGGAAAACTGAACGCGATCATTGGATTGGTCCGAACCGAAAGGATAGTCTCACAGAGAAATTAGCAAAGTTGAACGACAAGCAGCTCCCCTTGCTTCATGCACCTGAGACTCAATTGACCTTGGACAAAATGGGAGTCACTACTTCTGAGGCTCAACAGCACGTTCACTTTAAAGCACAGCTGTTCGTTCCATTGGAGATGAAGAATGCTCAATTCAAAGACATCAATATGGAGTGTATTTCTGGCGTTTATTTCCACCGTGAAGAATTAAGCATCTACAAAGACTGTAAATTTTACATTCCACAAAAAGCGAATTGGCTGACTGAGCCACATACGAACATAGATTGGATGAACGTAACAACTTTCACGGAACACATCGATACGCTCCATAAAGAGAAAAGATCACCGCTGTGCTGGTTAAAACGTCCGAATGGAGAACTAGAGAAGTTCTTTGTTGTTTGGTGGTGAACTACTGCATATACGGTCGCTCAGTAACGAACAGCATTCGCTTCGAATAGTCAACCCATTTCTCAGGACAATCTCCTCCAGTCATAATTGCGCCAACAAGTCGCAGGTGCATTTTTTGTCTGAAATCCGTACATCGATTAATTGCTGCTTCGGCAAGGCTTATCTGTCCGTTCTTAACAGCCTGAATAAAGGATTTCACCGTCTCAATTCCTTTTTCATCAAAACCTTTTGCTCTTCCAAAAATGTCCAACACCTCTGCATAGTCGCGATCATGCTTAGCCAACAGCGCCAAAGCCATGGAGACATTATTCATGTGAATGGTTCTATCAGGTCTGTAGTCCAGGACTTTATTCTCATAGTTATCAGTAACGCCTTTTGAAGCAGCTACATACCAATCAAATGCGCGGTAATCACTCATTGCAAACGTTTTCGCATGATTTACCGCTTCCTGAATATCTCCCTGAGACAAGTAATAATAGACATTATCAAAACGCCCAGCTTCGTTTTTGAAAAAGCCATTTTCCAGTGATTCAAGTTCCTCAACCTCTGTATTCCGAGACAGCAGGCGCTTATACGAAGTCGCATCTGCCGCATCCAACATATTGACACAGCGCTTAAAATCACTTACGACAGTAGACTTCAGTGCTGGCAGGTTTCTATAAACCACCGCCAACCTTTCGGCAGCAAGGCTCCAGTTTTCCTGATTAGCAAGAACATATCCCCCCGCGTAGCATAACCACCCGTGGTCTGGCCAGCGATTGCTCCCCGAAATAAATAGTTGATTTTGTCGCGTTTCATTCTCCATCACCCTTGTGTTAAGGTAAAAGAGGTCAGCATCATTCGGGTTTTCTCGTGCAAGCTGAGCATATTCGGCTAACACTTCTTTTCGTGCATCTCCCGTCAAATAGTCCTGTAGATGCCGAACAAAGATCACTTCATTCGGAGCGCTTCTTAGCCTATCTCTCGCCAAATCACCGTTTGGATCAAAACTCGCCGATAGCGCCAACCAATAAATCAAGTTTGCATCATCAACGGGATCGTACTTGATGTGATTTTTAATCATTTTTTTCGTGGCAGCATCTGGCTCACCAATTTCAGGATACTCATAAGGTAACATTTCTCCCAAGGACAAAAGCGCTCTTTTCGTTGTCACCACTGAGGAAAGCATTGCATGCGTTTGAATATACTCAGGCGGATCTTCCAGTATATAATTTGCATCCGTTGAAAAGACCGAAGGATTTCCAATATTATCGTTGTTCGGCTCGGATACCATTCCCTCTCCATTTTCCCCAACGTACTGAATATCATATTCAATAAAGTATGCAGCATTTGCGACATTATAGATGTAATCATCTCCCCATTCCGTTAGAGACGCCGTAAGCTGTTCAATGAGTTCTTCGTCCGTTGTGTACGTGCGAATCATATAGTCCTCATCAAGACTAAGCATGATTGATTTTTCAGAATACGCAGGCAAAGTATATTCGCGATTGTCAACTTCTACAGTCACTGCTATTCCCAATCCATTGTACAGGTGAAAATTAACGCTCTCCTCATCGCCATAGTAGTAATCATCATCATAGTAGTCGTAATAACCATCCGAATAACGATCATCTACATTTCCTGCCCAAATAGCGATCATTACCAATCCCGCGGAGGCTAGGAATTTTGCAGTTGTTGGAACGATACCTACCCCTGCAATAAAGCGATCCCAAAGTCCCAGTTTATACTGAATCTTACGTTCACTTCCCGGCATGAGGAGATTATAACTGTCAAGTGTCGAGACAGCCCCAATTTCAATGCTTACCGCAGAATTATTTCGATGCGCCTCCAGCAACTGTTCTTCGGTATCGAGTAAATGCTCCAACGAGGTGTTTCGTAGTTTGTACAGCGCATGTTGAGCAAGGTTAACCCAACTTTGCAGGTTACTCACCCAATCGTTGATATTCTCCCTGTTTGCATCTCCTAGCTTGTATTCTTCAAATAAATTCTTGTACTCTGTTCCAATTTTCTTTTGAATAGACGGCGGGACTACTATCTCGTTACACTGCTCGTAGACAGGTTCCAAGGCCTTGTTCATACTGCGACAATCTTGCAGCAAGTTCGCCATTTCCGCATCAGTTACACGCCCATCAGCAGTAACAACCGCCAAGGTGTTGTGCAGCTTCCCTACGATGTCATCAATATCTCGAATGGCATGTTCGCTGTAGTGTACAAGCCTACTAATCGATTTCAAATATTCTGCAACTGGAGGGTTCTTTTCCAGAGCGATTTTATAAGCTGTTTGTCTGCACAGAACATCATGATCCATCAAACTCTTTCTCAATTCAGCCTCTTCCTTCTTCAAGGTCTTGATAATTGACGGAATCTGTCTACGCTTAATTTGATCACCTCGATGCATAATGATTCGCTTCTCAGCAGTCAATACCTCATGCTGAACAATTGTCAGCTGGTGAATTTCTTCGTTCACCTCTTTGTGCTTCTCCAACAAATCCTTCAGTTCATCTGGATAGAGTCTTGAAACGGAGCTATTCGTGCTCAATGTTGCGGCATCCGCGTATATCTCATCGGAAGTTTGGAAATTGACAAAAGAGAATCGTGACAAGTAAACACCCTTGTAGCGAGGATTTAGGAAGGTCCAATTGTAATCCGCCTCATTCATTGCTGTGATGCTTTCTTCAACAGAGATCAACTCAGTTTCCATTTCTGCTGTAGCGATTAGTTCAGCCGTGACCTGCTTTCTCAACTTTTCGGCATCCTTGAATAAATCCCATGCTGAACGTTCATCAATCTCAGCGTAGAGGTAATGTTCCTTCGCATTTTCTTCCCGATCCAAATCCGCGGGGTGCGTTGACCACATTTCTGGAGGATTTACCAAGCGACTTTTGAAAACGCGGGCCCTTCCACTTCTATTCTCTCTCTCTGGTGACATTCCAAAAGAAGGATCATCCATAATCCAGCGTGTCTTCTTGATGTAGTTGCTTTGAAGTGCAAACAAATCCGGAGCAGCCTTTTTCTGATTAAGTAGTGTGTTTACCGTGTCAATTCCAGCTCTGTAACCCTCGTCCGCAGCGCGCAATTTGTGAAGCGCATGAATAAGTGCATCACTCCCCGTAACGGAGACAGCCACTTTGTCCGCTTGAAATTCCATTTCTCTGGAAAGCGCACGCTCAGCATAAACGACAACGCTAAAGAGTACCTCTATCAGTGCGCGGATTGCCCAAACAAGAATGGAAATAATCCATCCAATCCACGCGATTCGAATGTCAATTGAAGAAATCACGCGGATCACATTGTCCAGCGCATCTCGCTTATTTACCACTCGTTCCGCTATTTGCTGTGCCGTGTACACATATCGTCCCAATAGCATCGAGCGCTGTGCGAAATGACCAAACTCATGCGCCAGTACAGCTTTCAATTCACCAATATTCAACACGTTTACCACTCCCAAACCTATTTCCAGATTCTTCTTTGAGGGAATTAAGAGGTTAAATATGTTCAGGTCGTAGAATACACTTGCGTTCACCCTAGCCGTCAGAATAATCTTGTAAGGACGTGGCGCTCCAACTTCATCCGCCAGTTTGTGAATGTAATCGAACAATTCAGGCTCCGCTTCTCTTTTCAACTCTCGGTCCTGTCCTTCGCGCTTACTCTTGAAGATAAACAACGATTTAAACATAAATATTGAGAGCATTCCAATACAAATCCCCGCGATTATTGAATAAAATGGGCTTATCCCCTTATTCACCGCAGCATCAAAAAGAATGTAGGCATGGTATCCAAACCAAAGCATCAGGCCTATGTAAACAATTATAAATGAACCCAATGCGAGCATTGCCAGGAAAACGTGGCGTTTAAAGGATGAACTGGCTTTTGTAATTGTCTTAGGAACATCACTTGGTCCCTTTTTATAGAAATTGCTCATGTAGTAGCTGCTTGAGTAGTTGTCTTAATAAATAGTTGCAATGGTTATTCGGCATATTAGCGTGACTAATATATAAAATATGAACGAATGTTGGTGCCTGCATTTAAGCCTTACTGTTCCTTAGACCATCATGGAAAGTCGTTTTAACTTTTGCTTCAAAAAATGGCGAATATAATTGATGCGCTAGACCATTACACCGTATGATTTCAATCAGTAAATAGGACACGTATACAGACTAGCTTTGCCAAAAAAATATACTATGACTGGATTCAATGCAGTGAAGTTTATACCAAAGAATGACAGTGAATTTGGTCTTACAGTAAGAAAGCGAGTTGATGAATATTTCAAGTCAAAAAAGATTTCAAAAACGGGAGATTACCGTGTTTGGATCAAGGTAATCGTTCTACCCCTTCTCTACTTGGTTCCTTTTATTTTTATCGTTACCAATACGTATGGAGGAAGTCTACTGGCTTTCTATGGTCTTTGGCTTCTAATGGGAATTGGTCTGGCTGGCTGTGGATTGGGAATTATGCACGATGCTTGTCACGGTGCATTATCGAAGAACAAATCTGTCAACAAGTTAGTTGGTATGGTTTTGAACCTAGCGGGCGGCACTGTCATTAACTGGAAAATACAGCACAATGTACTGCACCATTCGTTTACGAACATTGATGGCTACGATGAAGACATTGATCCATCAGGCGTTATGCGCTTCTCTCCACATCAACCCGTGAAGCCTTTTTATAAGTACCAAGTGTATTACGCATGGTTTTTCTACGGATTAATGACGTTCTTCTGGGCAACATTTAAGGACTTCCTACAGTTGGCGCGTTATGAAAAAAAGGGATTGATTAAAGCGCAGGGATCAACATACAGCAAAGAGATGACTCGGCTAATTCTCCAGAAAATTGTTTACTACGCCATCTTTTTAGCACTTCCCATTATCTTGCTCGATATTGCTTGGTGGCACATTTTAATCGGTTGGTTCTGCATGCATTTTGTCGGAGGATTGATCCTTGCGTGTATCTTTCAGCCAGCGCACGTCGTTCCAACATCAGAATTCCCTTTGCCAGATAAAGATCATAATGTTGAAGGCGATTGGGCAAAACACCAAATGCTCACAACCTCGAACTTTGCACCTAGCAATAAAATTCTTTCATGGTACGTCGGTGGTTTAAATTATCAAATTGAGCATCATCTCTTCCCCTCAATGTGCCACGTTCATCATCCTGCGGTTTCTAAAATCGTTAAAAAGACTGCGGAAGAATTCGGTTTGCCGTACAACTCTCAGCCAAGCTTTTTGGGTGCTTTAATCAATCACGCCAAGGTATTGCACAAGCTGCGCAAGTAAAGTCAAAATCTTCGGTTATTTTTGTTGCAAACGATGTGCATCATGAATATTCGCCCCCTTGAGCTATGTGACAATCCAAAAATTGCGAAAGTGATTCGCGAAATCATGATTGAACACCGTATAGACAAGCCAGGTAGCGTTTTTACCGATCCAACAACAGATGATCTTTATTCGCTCTTTCAAAAGGACGGTGCAGCCTATTGGATTGTAGAATCGAATGGTGAAATTATGGGCGGATGCGGCATTTATCCAACTGATGGACTGCCAAATGAATGCGTTGAACTTGTTAAGCTCTATCTACTTAAAGAAACCCGCGGCAAAGGCTTGGGAGAGCAGCTTATGCGCAAATGCATTGAGCAAGCAAAAGAAATTGGCTATTCACAGGTCTATTTAGAATCAATGCCTGAATTGAACAGTGCAATTGGCTTGTATGAGAAGTTGGGGTTTAAGCAATTGGACAAGGCTATGGGCAATAGTGGGCATTATGCTTGTGACGTATGGATGTTGT
>Ga0316205_10003291_pt1 | contig 15493 bp, 17 predicted proteins | sample 3monthpyrite_MG_FD_204941 | JGI IMG/M metagenome (GOLD analysis project Ga0316205, IMG submission 204941) | Microbial mat bacterial communities from mineral coupon in-situ incubated in ocean water Damariscotta River, Maine, United States -... | ecosystem: Environmental > Aquatic > Marine >... | reverse complement strand
ACATGCTATACAGATACAATCTGGACAGGGCCGGATTACGATTTTATCAGATATGAGAATGTTCAAAAATGACTATATTGGAAGTTATGATCACGCAGCTTTTTTATTTTCACTTGCTAATGATCAGATGGATTCTTCAGTAAATGGTGTTTTTTATTATTCTTTATTTGATAATCAAATGTCTTTATACCAGTGGTTATGGAAAAACGCCAAACCATTAATGTTATCTTTTATCGGGTTTATAATTATTATCCTTTGGAAGTTAATTCCAAGATTTGGCCCCTTAATAAATATACGCCAACCTGTACGACGTCAGTTTTTAGAGCATCTTAATGCTTCTGGTAATTATCACTGGAGAGAAGGTCATTACAATCGACTATTAATAGAGATCCGCAAACAACTTAGTAATAAAGTTAAATTGAAGCATCCAGACTGGGTTGAATTATCCAAACGTGATCAGATATTACATTTTGTAGAGCTTAGTGATATTGAAGAAGTGGCAATTGAAAAAGCTTTATTTGATAACAGTGTTGAACAGGTTAACGATTTTGTCATAAAAGTAAAGATACTAGAAAAATTGAGGAAAAGTTTATGAGCGCAGATGATAACAAAGAAAAGAGTATGGAAGGATTACAGCAGACATCAGTAAATGCACAATCTGACTCACAACTTATTCAGCAGTTAACAAAGCAGATAAATGATGTTTTTATTGGTCAGTGTGATGTGGTTGAGCAGGTAATGATAGCTCTACTGGCTGCGGGGCATGTACTGGTAGAGGGTGTTCCCGGTCTTGGAAAAACATTATTAGTTCGTTTGCTTGCTAAGTCAATAAATGGTGAGTTTTCTCGAATTCAATTTACACCTGATTTAATGCCCAGCGATATTACCGGCCATATTATGTTTGACAATGAAACTAATAAGTTTCGTGTTAGACGTGGACCTGTATTTACTAATCTTTTATTAGCAGATGAGATTAATCGTGCACCAGCAAAAACTCAATCAGCTTTATTAGAAGTTATGCAGGAGCACCAGGTAACACTTGAAGGTAAAGCAATGCCTGTGCCTGAGCCATATTTAGTTATGGCGACACAAAACCCAATTGAACAAGAAGGTACCTACCCATTACCTGAGGCACAATTAGACAGATTTATTATAAAAATTAAAATTGATTACCCTCAATTTGATGAAGAACACCGAATGGTTAAAGCAGTTACTACAAATCAGGTGGGTGATCAGTTTTCTATTAACAATGTTGCTACACAGTTTAATCCTGATGACATTGTCAGGTTACAAAAGAAAGCAGCAGAGATTTCTGTTGATGATGCCGTATCTAATTATGCTGTCTCTATAGTTAGAAAAACCCGTGACTGGCAAGGCATATCAACAGGAGCAGGTCCTAGAGGTGGAATTGCAATTGTGCGTTGTGCACGAGCGTATGCATTTATGCAAGGGCGAGATTTTGTAACGCCTGATGATGTTAAAACCGTAGCGCTTCCTGTATTGCGACACAGAATTATTCTCTCACCTGAAATGGAATTAGAGGGTATGGATACAGATAGAGTTATTATAGCGCTTTTAGAGAAAGTGTCTGCACCACGCAACTAAGCGTAATAAGCACCAATTATTATGAAATTTATTAAAATAAAACCGGGAATTCGATTAATACAATTAATCACTGTACTGGTTTTTTTGGGATTAATTTCAAGTATCTGGCCAGAGCTTGAAATAGTCTGGAAAATTACCGTTTCCGTCGTACTAGTGTTTTCTTTATATGATTTGTGGCTGGTTTATAGAATATTACCACCCGTTATTAACAGAAGTTTAATGGGAACCCTGTCTGTAGGAGTCAAACACAAAGTTAATCTATCTGTTAAGAATATTAATTCCTCGTTGATGGTTGTAGATATTTATGATTATTTTCCACAACACACAGATGTTGAAGGCATGCCAAGAAGACTGTTGCTTGAACCTGGTGAAACGGCAGAATTGACTTATTTTTTAAAACCGTTGTTACGAGGTATGTTGTATCTCGATAAAATAGAGTGCTTACTTTCATCGCCATTTTTAATTTGGCAATATAGTCATATTTTACCTGTTCGAGATAAAGTCCGTATTTATCCTAACTATGCACCGGTTATTGAATATGCTTTGTTAGCAACAGAAAATCATCTAAGTCTAATGGGGATTTTAAAGCACAGACGTCGTGGGCAGGGAATGGACTTTCATCAACTGCGCAAGTTCAGGGAAGGAGACAGCATAAAGCAAATTGACTGGAAAGCATCATCTCGAATGCGTAAGATGATTGCTCGTGAATATCAGGATGAACGTGATCAACAGATAATTGTAATGATGGATTGTGGTCACCGAATGCTCGCACAAGATGGTGACTTGTCACACTTCGATCACAGTTTAAATGCTTTACTACTACTTTCCTATGTTGCTTTAAGACAGGGGGATTCTGTTGGGGTTTCAACGTTTAGTCATGATGATCAGCGCTGGATAAAACCTGTAAAAGGCGTTGCAAATATAAACTCATTACTTAATGGTATATTTGACCTGCAGCCGGGCCCTGCGGCCCCTGATTACTCGTCTGGTGCTCGTGATCTTGTTATACGGCAACGAAAACGTTCCCTTGTACTCATACTCACTAATCTTCGCGATGATGACTGTGATGATTTGCTTGCAGCCGTACATTTACTTAAAAAGTATCATAAAGTTGTCGTCGCTAGTCTTCAGGAGCAGGCAATAGTTGATAGACTGGATCAACCTGTTATTAATTTACAGGATGCATTAACAGTTGCTTCAACTCATGCATATCAGTCTAAACGAGATAAACTGGTTAAACAGCTACGAAATAGTGGAATTAACACGCTCGATGTTTTACCCGAACAACTTGCTTTATCATTAACAAATACCTATTTAGATCTGAAAACATCGGGTCAAATATAATGTGTTTCGTTATATTAAGTAAAGTTTTGCAATTGATAGCATATTTAAGGGTTTACAGATTAGTATTTAACTGATTGTTAGTATCAAAATCTAAAAATATCTGCTCTATCTCAATCAATGTTGTAATATCTATTATATGAATAAAAACAATCAGGCAGACCGTATTAGCTGGTCGCAAATATTCAATACGGCTAAATCTTATAAACGTAGTTTGTGGCAAGCGAATCTAATAGCAATATTTGCTGCTGTACTAAGCGCTCCCGTACCCATGTTGATGCCTTTACTGGTTGATGAAGTTTTATTAGATAAGCCGGGTTTTCTGATAGAAGCAATGAATACTGTATTTCCGCAAAGCTGGTGGAGCCCGGCGTTTTATATACTTACAATTATGTGTTTAACCATTGCTTTACGTTTTTCTTCAATGATGTTAGCCGTCTGGCAGACCTTAAAATTCACTCAAATTGCAAAAGAAATCACATATCAAATTCGATTAAAGTTGTTGAGCAAACTTCAATTCGTTTCTATGTCTGAATATGAAACACTGGGTAGTGGTACTGTTGCATCGCACCTCGTAACCGATGTTGAAGCTGTAGACGGTTTTATAGGCAACGCATTAAGTAAATTTGTTGTGGCTGTATTATCTATTATTGGTGTAGCCATAATATTATTATGGATTCATTGGCAGCTAGCTCTGTTTATATTAGTGATGAACCCGGTTGTCATTTATTTTACTACGGTACTTGGACGACGTGTAAAACACTTAAAAAAACAGGAAAATTCTGCTTTTGAACTATTTCAGCAGTCTTTAAGTGAAACACTTGATGCTATTCATCAAATTCGTTCGGCAAATAGAGAGCGACATTATATACAAAGGGTTATTGATAAAGCACGAGCTGTAAAAACTCATTCGTCTTCATTTAGCTGGAAAAGTGATGCAGCTAATCGTGTTTCATTTTTTGTATTTCTTATGGGCTTTGAGGTTTTCAGAGCTGTAAGTATGTTAATGGTGGTTTTTTCTGATTTATCAATAGGTCAAATGTTTGCGGTATATGCCTATCTCTGGTTTATGATGTCTCCAGTGCAGGAAGTACTCACTATGCAATATAGTTATTATTCAGCCAATGCAGCTATTAGTCGTTTGAATAATCTGCTTAAACTTGATACCGAACCACAATATAAGCACTGTAGTGACCCTTTTGAGAATAATGAAAGTGTAAGTTTACGAGTAGATAATATTCATTTTAGCTATAACAAAAATGAGTCTATTTTAAATGGACTATCACTCGATATAAAAAAGGGAGAGAAGGTTGCCATTGTAGGAGCTAGTGGTGGAGGTAAGTCAACTTTAGTGCAGATACTTTTAGGTATGTATACTCCTTCTAAAGGAAAATTGTTTTTTGGAGATGTGGACGTTACTGAAATTGGACTTGATATCGTTCGTGAAAATGTCGCTACTGTTTTACAGCATCCTGCATTATTTAATGACAGTGTTCGTAATAATATAAGTTTAGGTAAACAATATAAAGATGCAGAGTTGTGGGGTGCGTTAGAGGTGGCGCAGCTAAAACACACAATTGAAGATTTACCTGATCAATTAGATACTATTGTAGGTAGAAACGGCATCAGATTATCGGGGGGGCAGAGACAACGAATAGCCGTTGCTCGTCTGGTTTTATCTAAGCCAAAAGTTGTTATATTAGATGAAGCTACCTCAGCCCTGGATACTGAAACGGAATCTAAATTACATCAGGCAATGCAGAATTTCCTGAAAAATCGTACTACGCTGATTATAGCGCATCGTTTAAGTGCAGTTAAACAGGCTGACAGGGTTTTTGTGTTTGAAGATGGTCGTGTAATAGATGAAGGTATACATGACGAAATGGTACAAAGAGAAGGTGTCTACAAGCAGCTTTATGGGTCACATACCGAATAGTAATAAAGAAGATATTGTGAGGAAATAATGATTAGAATTGGTCACGGTTATGATGTGCATGCATTTGAGGCAGGAGACCATGTCATATTGGCGGGTGTTAAAATACCTTATGATAAGCAATTTAAAGCACATTCTGATGGTGATGTTCTAATACATGCTGTTTGTGACGCTTTGCTTGGTGCAATGGCATTAGGGGATATCGGTCATCATTTCCCCGATACAGATATGACTTATAAAGATGCCAATAGTCGAGATTTATTAAAAAAGGTGTATAAATTAGTACTTGAATCAGGGTTTGTGTTATCGAACCTTGATGTCACTATTATTGCTCAGGCACCTAAAATCTCACCTCATATCGACCTTATGCGGACTAAGCTTAGTGAAGATTTGAACGCCGATAATAATCGTATTAATGTCAAAGCGACTACTACTGAAAAATTAGGTTTTATAGGCAAACAAGAGGGGATAGCAGTACATTCTGTCTGTTTATTACAAAAAATGGAATAAAATCGAAAATAAACACTTTTATTAGTAATTATTGGACTCTTTCTGCAGACAATTTAAAATTATCTTATATACTGAAGTTAGGGACAAAAAATGACTTTATTGTATAGAAGTATATATGCTGATTTATATCCACGGGTTTAACAGTTCTCCAGAATCTTTTAAAGCAAGTCTGCTTAAATCCTATGCGGATAAAATAAACATGCCTGATATGCTGGAAATACCCGCTTTGTCTTTCGATCCGGTAATAGCAATGGATCAGTTAATACGTCTGGTGCAAAAATATCAAAAACATAATGGTATGCGCCCTTTATGTTTTATTGGCAGTTCGCTTGGTGGGTATTATGCTACCTGGCTGGCTGAAAAGTTTGATAGCCGAGTCGTACTAATTAATCCTGCGGTCAAACCGTATGAGCTATTTGAGGGTTATTTAGGTTACAACCGAAATATATACACTGGTGAAGAGTATATGCTCACTATGGAGCATGTAAATCAGCTTAAGAAGTATAAAGTTAAAGATATAACTAAGCCTGACCGGTATCTTCTAATGGTGCAAACCGGCGATGAGGTTTTAGATTATAATCAGGCTCTTGAGAAATATGCGGCTGTTCCATCTATAGTTGAAGAAGGTGGTGGTCATGAATTCACAGGCTTTGACCGGCACCTTGAAACGGTTCTTGCATTTTGCGGAATCAATTGTTTAAAAACCTATTCCTAATGCGGCACCTGTTCAATTCTGTATAATCCAAAATTTATAATAAAATTAAGAAGGAAATCTAAATGTCACTTGGACCGGTGATGCTTGACCTTGTCGGAACATCAATTAGCCAGCAAGAACGTGAAATGTTGCTCCATCCTCAAACGGGAGGTGTAATTTTGTTCACTCGAAACTATGAATCAGCCGAGCAAATAAGTGAGCTAATCACAGAAATTCATAACTTACGTACGCCACACCTGCTGATTGCTGTTGACCATGAAGGCGGCCGTGTACAGCGTTTTCGTGAAGGTTTTACGCATATACCTCCCGCTGCTATTTATGGAAAAACTTATGCCGAAGATAAAAAACAGGCTAAAAAACTAGCTTATGATTGTGGTTGGTTAATGGCCGCAGAATGCCGTGCTGTTGGCATAGATATGAGCTTTGCGCCTGTGTTGGATATCGGTATTGGTTTAAGTGGTGTTATTGGAGACCGTGCTTATCATTCAAATCCTGAAGTTATTTCTGAGCTGGCACATGAATATATGTCCGGTATGCATCAGGCCGGTATGCAGGCAACAGGCAAGCATTTCCCTGGGCATGGATCTGTTAAAGAGGATTCACACACCGCTCATCCTGTGGATCATCGTTCACTTAATGATATTATGATGGAAGATGTCATCCCTTTTGAAAGAATGATACATTTTGGTTTAGCTGCTGTAATGCCTGCACATGTTGTTTATCCGGCTGTTGATGATAAACCAGCAGGTTACTCACGTATCTGGCTACAGGATATATTACGTAATCGCTTAAACTTTCAGGGAGTGATTTTTAGTGATGATTTGAGCATGGAAGCTGCAGGTATTGCCGGAGACTTTGCACAGCGGGCTGATACAGCGTTAAAAGCAGGTTGTGATATGGTGCTCGTCTGTAATCATTCTGATGCATCTCAGCAGGTTTTGGAGTCCCTTGAAGGCTATTCAAATCCGGCATCACAAATGAGATTAATCAGAATGCATGGGCGTGGTGATATTAGGCGAGAAGAATTAATGGCATCATCACAATGGAAAGAAGTAGTTGAGAAAATAAAGCAACTTGATGATAACCCTAATCTAGAACTGGATGTATAAATTCAGATTTTTAATCTTAAACTTAACTGTATATAAAAAAATTAGTAATTATGGAATTTTTAAAAGAATTATTAAACGAGTTTGAACTTGGAGGTGATTCAATCTGGATGACTCAGGTTTTCTTAATCGTATTTACAACACTTATTGTTAGTTTCATTCAGAAACGAATCTTTTCAAAACTGCATAAAAAATTAACAATTACAAAAAACCCGTGGGATGATTTACTGGTAAATGCGGCAGGTAATCCTCTAAGATATTTAATCTGGTTACTCGGTATACTTTTTGCCGCAGAAATTGTCAAACATCACAGTCAGGCTGTGATTTTTGAAGTTATCGATCCGTTACGTGATATCGGCGTAGTTGCCATTTTAATTTACTTTTTGCTTCAGTTAATAAGTGGTGCAGAAGACATTCTGATTGAAAAGCAATTTGAAGATGAAGAACAGGACTTTGATCAACACACCGTTCATGCTATTGGTAAACTTGTTCGAATTTCTGTTTTTATTACGGGAGGCCTGATTCTACTTCAAACACTGGGTTATAGTATTTCGGGAATTCTTGCATTCGGTGGTGTTGGTGGTATAGCAATAGGCTTTGCAGCAAAAGATTTGTTGGCTAATTTTTTTGGCGGTTTAATGATATATCTGGACAGGCCTTTTAAGGTTGGTGACTGGATTCGCTCAAATGATAAGGCAATTGAGGGTACAGTAGAGAATATAGGCTGGCGCTTAACACGTATTCGTACATTCGATAAACGACCGCTTTATGTTCCTAACTCAGTGTTTAACAATATTTCAGTTGAGAATCCTTCACGTATGACAAATCGTCGTATTAAGGAAACAATGGGTATAAGATATGATGATATAAATAAAATGTCATCAATAGTTGATCAGGTTAAAAGTATGTTACAAAATCACCCTGATATTGATAATGATCAGACTTTGATTGTAAATTTTAACAGTTTTGCATCATCTTCTGTTGATTTTTTCATTTACACATTTACAAAGACAACTGACTGGATTCAGTTTCATGAAATCAAACAGGATGTATTATTAAAAATTGTCGGCATAGTCGAAGCTAATGGTGCCGAATTTGCTTTCCCAACATCTACACTGCATCTGCAGACTATGCCAAATGAGGAGCGCCATACTAATGGCTGATAAATTATTAGTTGTCATTGCTAATGTTGATACACAGCGTCCAGCTGAAATATTACCACCTTTACTTCAGGCAACAGTTGCTGCGGCAATGGAGTATGAAGTAGAAGTTTTGTTTACTGGACAAGCGGGTCAATTAGCAATGAAGGGAGAGGCAGAAAAACTGGTTCTAAAAGAAGAAGATAGCAAGAGTGTGTATGATCACATTAAACAGGCCAGGTCTGCAGGCGTAGTATTCAAGGTGTGCACACCTGCCTTGAAATTCTGGGGCGAAAATATAATCCCTGAAATAGATGAAACAGTTGGTGGTGCCTATATAATAAATGAATCTATGGATGATAGTGTCGTCACATTTACCTATTAAAATGAAAAAATATCATAAAGCAAAACAGATTCTGGATGATGCAGATTTAATTTTTACTGCTGGTGAAATTCAAAACTCAATAGACGAACTAGCAAATCAGATAAATAATAGACTCTCTGATACCACCTCACCCGTTATTGTATTGCCAATTATGAACGGGGGATTAATACTGAGTGGTCATCTAATTACAAAACTAAAGTTTCCTGTTGAGATTGATTATCTACATGCTACTCGTTATAGAGATAAAACAATGGGTGGTGATTTACAATGGAAAGCAAAACCGCAAAACACTTTAGAAGCCAGAACTTTATTAATTATTGATGATATATTTGATGAAGGACATACTATGCAAGCTGTAATTGAGTACTGTAAGTCTGAAAATGCTGAAAATGTTTATTCTGCTGTTTTAGTAGAAAAAAATCATCCCCGGCCTAAAGCTGCTATCAAGAGTGATTTTGTTGGTATGAATGTAGAAGACCGATATGTATTTGGTTTTGGAATGGACTACAAAGGTTATCATCGTAATTTAAATGCAATTTACGCTGTAAAAGAACCTTAACTTTCTCGCTTTTTATCGCTATTACGATTTGTATATCAGGTAACAAAAAATGAATGATAAAGAATTCTCAGCAGAGTTAGCGATCATTGGTGGAACAGGATTATACGAATTAGATGGCTTTGAAGAAATTCAGCGTCGTAATTTGGTTAATCGCTGGGGAAAGCCATCTTCTGAGATTATTTTAGTTGAATATAATAAAACAAGAATCGCTTTCATAGCCCGTCATGGTCTACAGCATAATATTCCACCTCATAAAGTTAATTACAGAGCAAATATCTGGGCACTGAAGGAGCTGGGTATTAAAGAAATAGTATCAGTTGCGGCTGTTGGAGGCATTAATGAGACGATGCCGCCTGAAACAGTCGTTATTCCCGATCAGATTGTTGATTATACCTACTCAAGAAAACATACATACTATGAAGATGAGCTAGATACTGTACAACATATTGATTTTACCGAGCCCTATTCAAAATCTTTAAGGAGCAGGTTGCTGGCTATATCTGATGATCTAATAGATGGCGCTGTCTACGCCGCAACTCAGGGCCCAAGATTAGAAACAGCTGCTGAAATACTAAGATTAAAAAGAGATGGCTGCGATATTGTCGGCATGACGGGAATGCCTGAAGCAGCTCTGGCTCGTGAACTTGATATCGATTATGCCTGTTGTGCTCTGGTTGTTAACTGGGCAGCGGGATGCGCTGGTACCACAAAAATAGAGCACCCTGAAATGCTTAAAATTGTAAATAAAGGTATGTATAGAGTTAAATCTATCTTACAAAAGCTGGTTTAAGCAGTATTAGAGGTGACTTAATAGAATTTGTTATTATTATGCTTAATTGACGCTTTGATGCGTATTTTTGTTATTCAGACCTCGTTTTCACCATCAAATCCTGACAATTAACAGTCTTTTCATGCCTAACAGGAACTGAGCATATCAATACATATAACAATACTATAAAATACGCCCGAAATTAATATTGAATGAAAGGTAAGACATGTCACGTGCCGATAAGGTCTCAGACGCTACGGGTCTGGAAAAAATAGTTCTAACACTGCGTTACCATGAGCAATCACGTCAATGGTTTGCAGTTGTTTTTGTATTGCTTGTGAGCCTACTAGGCACATATGAACCTATGCTATTCATTGTTGGAGGGGCTATCGCCGCTTTTGGAGAGCTAATCCGCATGTGGGCATCAGGTTATGTTATGAAAAATAAAGAGCTGGCAACAACAGGGCCTTATGCGTACGTACGTCATCCTCTTTATGTTGGAAATATACTGTTATTAGTTGGTTTTTCTATAGCTTCGGCGCAATGGTGGTCATTTGTCTTAATGGCAGCATTGCTGGCTTTTTATTATCCACCAACGATTTCTTATGAAGATAACAAACTGCGAGGTATTTTCGGCGCGGAGTGGGAAGAATGGTCTAAAAATGTTCATGCTCTGATCCCAACGTTTGGAAGTAAAGCCGGTAGCGCTAAAAGTGCCTGGTCTTTTAAAAAGAGCCTGATGCAAAATGCTGAGCCCGTTATTGTATTATATTTAATAGGCTGTCTATACCTTCTATATACAAATTAAATGTTAGAACATCTGGATTTTATTTCAGAAAGTGATTTAACCAAATGGGTTAGAGATCACCTTGAATCAGATCAATATGCATTATCAGCAGGGTATCAGGGAAAAACCCTGCTGTTTAATGAATTAAATCATAAGCTTGTCATAAAAGTTCCGCTTGGAAATTTCCTCACTCGCCCAATCAATTTAGCTTTATTGCGTCATGAATACCGAATCTATCAAAAGCTTAAGGGTTTATCAGCTATTCCAGTTTGTTTTGGAATGGCAAATAATGAATTTTTAGTAATTGAATTTATTGAAGGTCAGACTATAAGACAGAGACGACCGAAACCTGAATCAGACTATTTTGTAAAGTTGCTGGGTGCGATTAACGAAATGCATTCAAGAGATGTTGCTCATTTTGATTTAAAGCGATCTGAAAACTTACTTATTACTAATAATGATGAGCCTAAACTGATAGATTTTGGTGTATCAATAGCAAAGAAGGGTGGTTTTCATTTTATTAATATGTATCTGTATAAACTGGCAATGCAATTTGATTTTAATGCCTGGGCCAGACATAAATACCACAGAAAAATGGAATTACTATCTGAAGAAGATAAAAAATATTATAAAAAAACACGAATTGAAGTGTTTAGTAAAAAAATAAAACGCTTTTATAAAGATAAAATATTAGTGCTATTTAGCTAATTTATAGATTAAATATTTTTAAAGCTTCTTTAATAGTGATGCAGCGCTTTCAATATATTTTTTTCTGGAGAATAAAAGCTGCCAACGACTGCCGCCACACTGTCTCCAGAGTACAGCAGAACGAATAGCCGAAAACAACAAAGCACGAACTTTATTGGCATTATTTGTTTGTGATAAGTAAGTATGGCTACCTTGAACCATTATTTTAGGTCCTATCGGACTAATGATCTGCTGGTAGATATCAGCCAGATTAGCAACTACATTTTCATGACTGATATGAAAGTACTCAACTTTATTTTGTGTGTTTTCAAGTTCTGAAGTCAGTTTATCCATTAAGTCAGGGGATTTTCTTAATAATTTTTCAAGCTGTAGAATGTTAATCACATAGCGTGTTAATTCAATATCTATGTTTCTTTTATCACCGCTCAATTGCTCATGTAACGTTAATAGTCCTTTTTTTATCACCGATACATCACCGTAGACATCCATGACATTTTTTGCGTCAAACCTGAATAATGTCTCTAATATTGAAGCTAAATGAGCATCAGATACATTACCAGTGTTAGCTACTTGTTTAACCAATACAACTGACTGGTAAATACCGGCAAGGGCTAAAGTTCTATCTTGTTGATTGTGTTTCATGAATTATTTTTCTAAAAATGTTTATGAATTATACATGGTATCGATTACGCCACCACCTAAACAAACATTGTCATGATAAAACACAACTGACTGCCCTGGTGTGATAGCTCTTTGAGGCTTTTCAAAACTAACAGTTATTGAACCGTTGTCGAGGTTTTCTAGTGTGCAAATCTGATCATCCTGTCTGTAGCGTACTTTAGCTTTACAGGAGTAGGGTAGATCAGGCATTTTATTACTAACCCAGCTCAATTGAGATGCTGTTAAATGGGTATGGTATAAAGCTGAGTCATCGCCTTGAGCCACATATAAGATGTTTTCATGAAGATCTTTTTTGACACTGAACCAGGGTTCTTCACTGGCATTTTTTACACCACCTATACCAAGGCCTTTTCGTTGGCCGAGTGTATAATACATAAGCCCATGATGCTTGCCGACTACCTGGCCATCAAGTGTTTTAATTTGACCTGGTTGCGCCGGTATAAATTTTTGTAAAAAATCTTTAAACTTACGTTCGCCAATAAAGCAGATACCCGTACTATCTTTTTTATTGTGGGTTATAAAATCATTTTTTTCAGCTATTTTGCGGACTTCAGGCTTCTCTATATCACCAACAGGAAATAAACTGTGTTTAAGTTGTTGCTGGTTAAGTGTGTATAAAAAATAGCTTTGATCCTTATTGCTATCAAGTCCTTTTAACAGCTGATATTCATTACCTGATTCACCGCGTTTTACATAATGTCCAGTGGCAATGAAACTTGCACCCAACTGCAAAGCGTAGTCTAAAAAGGCTTTAAACTTTATTTCTTTATTACACAATATATCTGGGTTCGGTGTTCTTCCTGCAGAATATTCATCAAGGAAATGTTTGAATACTCTATCCCAGTATTGATCAGAGAAATTAACACTATGAAGCTTAATCCCTAGCTTATTACAAACTTGTTGTGCATCTTGTAAATCTTCAGCAGCTGCACAATAATCTTCATCGTCATCCTGTTCCCAGTTCTTCATGAACAGACCTTCTACATTGTACCCTTGCTCTATTAAACCGAGTGCAGCAACAGATGAGTCGACACCACCTGACATGCCAACAATAACAAGTTGTTTCTGATTATTGGTACTGTTATTCAAAGTCGTTATCACTGTCACGGGTAGCAGGCATATTATTAATTATAATAATTTCTGAGTTGATATCAGAATTATTTTTATAGCTTGTTATTATTGCAGAAGAGCCGAGCTGAGTATTATTTGATTCCAGAATATATAATCTAGAGTCCGTCAGTGACTGAAGCAATAAACCATTACTTTCAAAGCCGGCCCAGTTTGTGTTTGTAATAGATTTTCTTATAAAGTGTTTTTCAACCATGTGATGATCTAATAGAATACCTAAAATATATTTAGTGTTTCTATAGGTGTTCTTGATGCTGTTAGAGGTATACAGGTCATTAGCATCATCTGTTTCAGTTGTATGTTTTGAAAGCGCTGAATAAACATCAGACTCAATTAATGAAATAGAAGTAATGATGTTATCTTGTTCATCTTTATCAGTTGAAAAAGGTGATGAAAATATATCTTTAACTTGAGACCAGCAGGTTTCGCTGATTTTTACTTCAGCTGGTCTTTTGCAGTCTTCATCTAGACATACTTTAACTAGTGGGCCTGCGTAAGATTGATAACTCAGTATTAGCAGAGAGAATATTAATATAATTTTAATTGGCATTGTTAAATGTCTATTAGTAAGTCTAGTGGGTATTTTTTACCTTCAAGGTAATCATCAATGCAGCGAAGTACCATAGGGCTGCGTAATTTATCAGTCTGTGCTGCAAGCTCGTCCCGAGTTAACCATATGGCTCTTATTATTCCATTATCAAGTGGTTGATCTTTATTATGGTTTTTACAACTACCTACAAAGGCTACGCGTAAAAAGCAGTTAGTTGTATTGTTCTGATCCCAGCGATAAATACCACTGATGTATTCAGGTGTAAATTGCCAGGCTGTCTCTTCCTGTGTTTCACGAATAGCAGCTGTTATAAGGCTCTCTCCTGGGTCGAGGTGCCCGGCTGGCTGGTTATATACCGTTTTTTCAGCAGATATTTCTTCAACGATTAAAAATCGTTGATCTCTTTCAATAATAGCGGCAACGGTTGCATGGGGCTTCCATACATCTTCCATAGTTAACCTTTTTTGTTCTTACGATTTATGAAACGGTTTTTTTTGTTTTTTATATATGTAATAACATGTAAGCGCCAAAGTATTCGAATAACTGTAAATCCAGTAATTGAGCTTACTAAGCCGAGTGTCAGGCAGCCAAGTAGGAAGGGCTGCCAGATAGCATCCATTTGCTGGGCTATCCAGTCAAATGATGCTTCAAATTGAATATTACTGGGTGGTAAGCCTAACATCCAGTTTCCTAGTACATAAGCAGTATAAAACATGGGAGGCATGGTGATTGGGTTGGTAATCCATACCAGTGCTACTGATAGAGGCAGATTACAGCGTAATAAAATTGCGGCCCCGGCAGCCAGAATCATTTGCGACGGTAATGGAACCCACATGAAAAACATGCCCACAAGAAATGCCATAGAAACTGATTTTCTATTCATATGCCATAAATTGGGCTCATGGATAAATTTACCGAAAATGCGTAATGATTTCGATTGAGTGATTTTATGTGGATCTGGCAGGCACTTACGTAAAAACTTTTTTGGCATGATTTAATTCTAGCTAATGTCATCTCTAATGCAGCATATTGAGCCATCAACTAACTTGGCAAGCCTGCTTATAAAGTATAAATTATAACAGACAGATCAAATAATAAGGATTTTAGTTGTGTCTGAATCAGGGAAGTCTCAACTCACCACATCAATACCGATAATCGCTCTATCCATGTTAGCGGGTGTCTGTGCTTTACAGGTTCAGCCCGATATAAATATTCCCCTCTGGAGCAGTCTTGAAATATTAATCTTTCTACCTGTCTGCTTGTGGTTTTTTTACCTGTTTCGCACTAAACGTATGGTTTTTGCTTTCTTTATTGGTTATCTATGGGCTTTATTATTTGCACAGCTCTATTTTTTACAACAATTACCGGAAGAATTGCAAGGGCAGAATATATTACTTGAAGGGGTGGTTACAGGTCTACCCGATGTAACGGAGACTTCGCAACGATTTGGCTTCAAGGTTAAGCGTTATATAACAGTTAATGATGAAGCAAAGGGGGTATTACATAAAAATTTACCAAAATATCTCAGATTAAGTTGGTATTACCCAAAAGAAAAGGTGCATAACGGTGAGCACTGG
>Ga0316205_10003290_pt1 | contig 15495 bp, 15 predicted proteins | sample 3monthpyrite_MG_FD_204941 | JGI IMG/M metagenome (GOLD analysis project Ga0316205, IMG submission 204941) | Microbial mat bacterial communities from mineral coupon in-situ incubated in ocean water Damariscotta River, Maine, United States -... | ecosystem: Environmental > Aquatic > Marine >... | reverse complement strand
GAAGAGTAATGAAGTCTCTAATTGCATAAGGGGGATTACAGTTTTTTTAAGGTGCAATTCCCTTTTCTTATCAACTACTATTTTATCCAATATATCCATCATGCACTTAATTGCTGTAATTTTCTTAAGGCATTCAGGCCATTTCCGTTAAGGAGGGATTCTTTTGCTTTTTCAAAACCTTGTTTTGGACTAATATCCAGAACTGTGGCTAAAGCAATTCCCGCATTGGCACAGACTACATTGTTTTGCGCTTCCGTGCCTCTGCCCTGTAATATATTCATAAATATTTGGGCAGATTTGTCAATACTATCACCTCCCGTTATTTCATTTTCCTTTACAACGGCCACTCCAAAATCTGAAGGATTTAAAATAGCCTCCGTATTATTTGAAATAGTTTTGGTACTCCCCGTCAATGAAATCTCATCATATCCATCAAGAGCATGGAGAACTGTGTATTTTTTATCGGTATTCTGATAGAGATACCCATACATTCGTGCTAATTCTAAATTAAAAACACCAACTATTTGATTTTTAGGAAAGGCAGGATTTACCATTGGTCCAAGCATATTAAAAAAAGTCTTGACTCCAAGTTCGCGTCTTATAGGCGCTACATTTTTCATAGCGGGATGAAACAAAGGAGCATGTAGTACACATATACCAGCTTCGTCTATTGATTTTCTCAGAAAGTCGGGATCATTACTGAATTTCACACCTAAAAATTCCATAACATTACTACTCCCACAGGTAGAAGACACCCCATAATTACCATGTTTAGTTACCTTAATACCAGCTCCGGCAGTAACAAAGGAAGCCAGAGTAGAAATATTAAAGGTATCCTTGCCATCACCTCCTGTTCCGCAAAGATCAATAGGATTGTATTCAGATAGATCAATGGCCAGGCACAGTTCTAATAATGCATCTCGAAATCCCTCTAATTCTTCAATCGTAATACTGCGCATCATGTAAACTGTTAGAAATGCGGCGATTTGGCTATTGTTATATGTTCCTTTGGCAATATTGACCAATACCTGTTTTGCATCTTCTTTGGAGAGGATGTCATGATTGATCAATTTATTTAGAATAGTTTTCATTTGTTTTAAATTTAATGAGGAAACACAAACGGTTTAATTAATCCATAAGCCAATTTTTAAGAATCTGCTTGCCTTGTGGAGTGAGCACAGATTCTGGATGAAATTGAACAGCACAAACATCATAAGTTTTGTGTCTTATTGACATCAGCTGGCCATTCTCATCAAATGAAGTAGCTTCAAGAACATCTGGGAGTTGAGGATCAACAACCCACGAATGATATCTGCCTACTACGATTTCTCTGGGTAAGCCTTTAAATAGAGGCTCCTCATCTTCGAGGATTATTTTTGTAGCGATCCCATGATAAACTTCGTCTAAATTTATCAACTTACCGCCGAAGACTTCCCCTATTGCCTGCTGACCAAGGCAAACTCCAAATATACTTTTTGTTGGTGCATATTTGGCAATTATTTCTTTAAGTAGCCCAGCTTCATCAGGGATTCCAGGACCCGGCGAAAGTACTATTTTGTCAAAATCATCAACTTCCTCCAATTTTAGCTGGTCATTTCGTTTAACCACTACTTCGCAGCCCAAATCCTCCAGATAATGTACCAGGTTATAAGTAAAGCTATCGTAATTATCTATTACCAGTATTTTATTCATGACTAATTTATTGTCCTTTTTCAGATAGTTTCTGCAATTTCCAGGGCTTTATTAAGAGCTCCCAATTTATTGTAAGTTTCCTCTAACTCCTTTTCCGGTTCTGAGGCAGCTACTAAACCTGCTCCTGCCTGGTAATGAAGTTGGTGATTCTTACTTAAGAAGGTCCGGATCATAATGGCGTGATTAAAATCTCCGTCAAAATCCATAAATCCGATGGCTCCACCGTAATAATCTCTGTTGGTAGTCTCATACTTTTCAATGAGTTGCATAGCCATATGCTTGGGTGCCCCGCTAAGGGTACCTGCCGGAAAAGTGTCGGCTACAACTTTCATAGTAGGTGTTTCTTTTTTCTTTCGCCCTGTAACTTTGGAAACAAGATGAATAACATGAGAAAAGAACTGGACTTCTCTATAGTTTTCAACATTTACCATATTCCCATGCCGGCTTAGATCGTTACGCGCCAGGTCTACAAGCATGACATGCTCACTATTTTCCTTTACATCTTCTGTTAATTTTTTAGCTAACAAAGCATCTTCTTCATCATTACCGGTTCTTTTAAAAGTACCTGCAATTGGATGTATTTCGGCCTTTCCGTCTTTAACAATTAATTGTGCTTCCGGTGAGCTGCCAAAGATTTTAAAATCTCCATAGTCAAAATAAAACAAATATGGAGAAGGATTAATTGAGCGAAGGGCTCGGTAAACATTAAATTCATCTCCTTTAAACCCTTGTGAAAATCTTCGTGAAAGGACTAATTGAAAAACATCACCTCTTTTACAATGCTTTTTGGCCAGGGATACATGTCCTTTATATTCTTCATCATTTAGATTTGAGGAAGCTTTGCCTTCCTTTCTGAAATTATAGGAAGCAAAATTTCTTATATTAAGGAGTTGTTCAATTTCTGAAATATTATTATCTGAATCATAGCAATGAGCAAATATATAAGCCTCATTTTTAAAATGATTTATGGCTATTATATTTTGGTAAACAGCATAATAAATATCGGGAATATCCAGGCTGCCTTCTTTTTTTGTGATAGAAATATCTTCAAAGTACCTAACTGCATCATAGGACATATAGCCAAACAAGCCATTATTTATAAATTTAAATCCATTAGATTCGGTCTTAAACTTTTGGCTGAAGTCATGTATAATTTTCACAACATCGGTTCCGCTGTTTATAGTTATTTCATTGACAGATTTGTCCGGAAATAGCTGTGTGATTTGCTCATCCTTCACCTTGATGGAAGCAATGGGATTACAACAGATATAAGAAAAGGTATTGTCATTTGCCCTGTAATCACTGCTCTCCAAAAGAATGCTATTAGGAAACTTATCACGAATTTTTAGATATACACTTACCGGGGTTATGGTATCTGCGAGTATCTTTTTATAATATGTTTTAAGTTCATATGCCATAATCTGCAAAAATTTAGATTTTGATATTAACTAATTCTGAAAAATCAAAAAGGCTTGTCGTGATAGACAAGCCTTTTCGTATAGTATACTACAATGGTGCTTAGCTCACGACTTTATACGTAAGTTATTCCACCACCAAGTATTTACTATTCTAAAATTCATTGAGTCAAATATAGAAAGGAATTTTAGAATTACAAATCAATTTTAAGGAAATATAAATCCAAAATCCAATATTTTATAAAGGGATTAAAATAAATAGTAGTGATTCTTAATACTTCAATTCTAATCGTTCAGATCTATATAAAATATCTGATTGACCCCAATTATTCGTTTTATCCCCATTTTCATTTTTAATATAAAGTGTTGCTTCAAAAACTTCTTTCCTCGTCTCATAATCTACCTCAACTATTTTAGCGGTATGATTCGTTGCAGTTTTTAAAAATCCGGAAGTAACCAAAATATTATTTGATTCAGCCAGGTAGTCAACATCACTAACAATTGAAGAGAAAAACTCCTCACCTCTTTCTTTGCCATATTGCCAAACTTGTTCCACGGTTTTATCCTTTTTGTTTATTTTGTATTCGACTGCGCGGGAGTAATGAAGTTTATTTTCAAAATTTCTCAAAGGACCATTGTCGAATACTAAAAGATTACCATTAGGCATTTGAAGAGGTGCATGCATTCCCCAGGAAAAGTCAAATTGATCTATACTTTTACTACCATCTTGAACAGCATTGGAATAAGGTTTTCCGTTAGAATCAACCGCCGTTAGTAAATAGGGATTTATATCGAAACCATTGCCGTCTCTTCCAGATTTCCCCCAGTTCTTTTTTGGCGCTATTATCCATTGAAGTGTGTCATTCCATGAGATATTTATCAAACCCTGATTTTTTCCAGATACAGTAATAGAATTGTCTCGTTGATCAAAAGCCAATCCATTCATATGGAGCCAATCACCGGGTCTGAAAAAATTCAATTCATTTCTGCTCACATCTAAATGTTTGGCTAAATCCCATTCTTTTGTAATTACAGATTTCTTTCGGTCAAATGCTATTATAAAATCACTGTCAGACATTATAGACTCTCCATCTATGTCTATGAAATTCCCTTTTTTACCAACACATATTAGTAAATTACCATCGGGCAACTCCAGGACATCATGATGCATACCATAATTAGGGTTTATTTTTGTTTCCTTTAATAGTTTGCCTAACATATTAAACTCATAGATAATATTCCTGCTTACCATTAATAATGTTCCATCTTTAAGTTGTTGAAATGGGCTGACCATTTTACCGGCAAAACTTAAATCCAGATACCAGCGTACCTGGCCTTGGTCATCAAAAACTAAAGGCCCCGAATTGAATTTGCCATTGTTAGCAAAATGGATATCACAGGCGTGCATCCCAGGCGCCATTTGATTTCGATTTAACTTGTTAACTACAATCCTGGGAAAATGAGTTGGGGTATTCGCTGTTTTAATTTTTATCGTATCAATTAATTGTCCTCCTGCATAATCTAAAGTAACTAGAACATCATTAAGAGTATTGGGATATAAACCTACTACAGGAATCTCTAATTTGGTGGCGTTAAGTTCAAAAGTTTGCTCTACCGGCGAAGTGCCCAAAACTTTAACAGTAACATTGCAAGGTTTTTCCGCTTCAATATTTAAGATAGCTGTTAATGGCGATATTTTGTATGGATTCAAAGTTGTTTCTATGGAATACTTAAGATCAGAACTACAACTGCTGAAAAGAAATTGTACCAAAACTATTGAAAAAACCAAGCGAGATATTGCTTTTGATGTCATTTTAAATTTTTGTTTAAAAATATAGTTTTACATCTAATTTCACTGACTTTTTGCCAAAATATGACTTAAAAAATGTTGTATTTATTATTGTACGGTAAGAAAAGAATCCTATGGGACCCATCTGAAAAGGCAGATTTCTATTTTCGATTTTATCAAATAAAAAATCCTGAATATTCTAATTAATATTCAGGATTTAATGAAGGGGGAATATGAACTAGAATTCTAGATCCACTACCAAATCAAATTCATCATAAATTGTTTTATCGCCCAGGTCATCAAAGAAACTACCCGAACCATACTTCACATCGTATTGAGCTCTGTCTACTTTTAAAGTGGCTGTCGCTTTACTTCCGTAAACCGAAACGTCAAATGTAACAGGCTTGGTTATCCCTTTAATGGTAAGATCTCCTTTTACTTCATACGAATTTTTACCCGTGGACTTTACCTTTGTAAATACCAAGGTAGAATTTGGATTATTCTCTACGCCAAAGAAATCATCAGACTTAAGATGGCCTTCTAATTTACCTTTATATTCTCCTTCAAGATCCGTAGATATCAAAGAAGTCATATCTACTTCAAATTCTCCTCCTGTCAGTTTTCCTTCATCAAACATAAGCGCTCCTGATTTAAGGTTAACAGTTCCTGTATGAGAACCTGTAACTTTATAAGCTTTCCAGGTAACCTTACTTTCATTCGCTTTAACTTCTTTCTTTTCTTCATTTATAGGAGAGTTAGCAACCGCTGTTGCTCCAAAAACTATGGCTAATGCCAGACTTAATACATTCTTTTTCATGTTTTCTAAATTTACTTTGTTTTAATGATTGTTTTAATTTAAGGTGTTATATATGTGTGAATAATAATTCTTTTGATTGTCTTACTTTTTTATTATGTTGGGTATCATCCTCTTCAGACCTGTAACCTATGGCGGCTACAACGGAAGTGTTTAATCCTTTATCATTTAAACCTAATAGTTCATTGTAAGTTTCGGGTTCAAAACCTTCCATGGGGCAGGCATCAATTTTTAAACTTGCCGCAGCTGAAAGTAAGTTGCCTAAGGCCAAATAAGTTTGCCTTGCCGACCAGGTTTCTTTTATGTTATCAGGAAGATCTATTAATTTAGATTTCATAAAATCTCCATAAGCTTGCAAATTACTTAGTTCAATTTCTCTGGTGTCGCTAACATTAGTTAAATAGTTATCAATAAGATCCGTGTCAAATTTAGTATTGTTAGCAAAGACTATTAAATGAGAGGCATCGGTGATTTGCGATTGACCCCATGAGGCTGCTTTTAATTTTTCCCTTAGTTCAATATCCTTTATTATAAAGATATGGTAGGGTTGGAGCCCGTATGAGGATGGACTTAAACGAATAGCTTCTAATAAAGTCTTCAAATCTTCATCAGATATTTGTTTTTGGCTATCAAATTTTTTGGTAGCATATCGCCAATTGAGGCTTTCAATGTACTTGTTCATATGTGTATTAAAATTTATTTAGTAAAAGATTTAATTGTTCGAGTTCTATGTCTGAAAAATTGACTAAAATTTCTTTTTCGGCTTTATCCATCACTTTGTCCATTTCAGACAGTGATTTTAATCCTTCTTTGGTAATGCTAATCTCAACTTTACGCCGGTTAGACATGCATACTATCCTGTCCACATAACCCTTCTTCATTAATTTATCTACCAAACGGGTTGTATTACTCATTTTACTAACCATTCTCTCGTTTAAAGTCGATAGATTAGCAGGTTTACTCTGCTGGCCTCTTAGAATACGCAATACATTAAATTGTTGTGTCGAAATTCCAAAAGGCTTAAGGGCTTGTGAGATATTGTCAGAGACCTTATTATGTATTAACATTAAATGTATTAATGTCCTGCTTCTTAATGGAATCTTCTTATCCGTTTTTATTACAGCTTCAACATTCATGTAGTTACAATATTTGTATATACAAATGTATATATTCATTTATTACCGCCAACAACTGGACAGATAAAGTTTTGTTAAATTTAGTATGCCTAAATAGACTGCTACTAAGTTTTTGGCCGAAATAGTACAAGGAAGGATGGACATGATTTGTCTGTTCCTGTATTTAAGCAGCCTAATGTTTATAGGTTGCGGGAAGATTGAGGGGTGATACTACCATGGAAATTAGTTTAAGAAAGTACGATTTATAATAACTTTTTCCGTGCGGTTGCAGTGAAGACCAGATATGTTGAAAATGCTGTCGATGCTATGTAAAAGGGGGTCGAAATATCAATTATAAATACGGCCTGTTGGCTGTTCAATAAAGTAGCGACATTGGTAAATTTTTGCGAAAAGTACAGGAGTTTGTACCTTCGTCCAGAAATAAAAATAAAATGTCAGATTTATTACAAGAGGAGTGGGTTGAGAAATTGGAGAATGATGATAACGCTTTTATTCTGGATGTTAGAACCCCGGAAGAAGCAAATCAGGGACAAATTCCTGAGTCCACCACTCTGAATATTTATTTGGGACAAGAATTTTTAGACGAGCTGAAGAAATTGGATAAATCTAAAAATTATTATGTTTATTGCAGATCTGGCCAGCGAAGCCGCCAGGCTTGTGCAATAATGAACAGCATAGGTATTCCCAATGCCTACAACCTCATGGGTGGAATACTGGAATGGAAGGGAGATATAATCTAATTTTCTTAAACCCTTAATGCTGCATCCCACTTTCAGTGGGCTCTTTTATTTTAGGGGTATGCGTGAAGATCTCCTACACTACATCTGGAAAAATGGAAAAATTCCATTCGCAAATCTATACACCTCCAGACAGAAAGCACTTCAAATTATATCTCTGGGTATTCATAATCATGATGCAGGACCTGATTTTTTTCATGCTAAATTGGAAATTGATGGACAACTTTGGGTAGGAAATGTAGAAATCCATGTAAAATCTTCTGATTGGTATGCACATCAGCATAATATAGATAGTAATTATGACAATGTAATATTACATGTAGTTTGGGAAGAAGATACCGTAGTATATAGGAAAAACAAGGAAGAAATACCTGCCATTGAGCTTATAAATTTTATACCGGGATATATACTGGCAAATTATTATAAATTATTTAATTCATCCAGGGATAACTTTATCAATTGTGAGAGGGATTTGTATTCTATGGATAAATTTAAATTTTCAGTTTGGCTGGAACGGCTATATTTTGAAAGGCTGGAAGAGAAATCCAATGAAATAAACAGATTGTTGGCAGAAGCGAAAAACGATTGGGAGAAAGTACTTTTTATTCTATTATTGAAAAACTTTGGACTAAAGTTAAACAGCGAGGCTTTTTTAAGCCTTGGCAGAGCCCTTGAATTTGGTATTGTCCGGAAGTTAACTCATAATGTTTTTCAGTTGGAAAGTGTTCTATTTGGTTTAGCAGGGCTCTTGGATAATGAATCGTCTAAGGACAGGGTTTTAATCCAAATGAAGAAAGAATATTCTTATTTGAGGGATAAATTCAAGATTAAAGAGAACGGTGTTCAAAATCCATCGTTTTTTAGATTACGTCCTGCCAGCTTTCCTACTATCCGCTTATCACAACTTGCTAATTTATATGCCAGACAACCACAATTATTTGCGAATATTATCGCCACAAAGGAAGTCGACCAGGTTTATAAAATTTTCAGTATTTCTACCAGTAAATATTGGCAAAAACATTATGTTTTTGGTAAGTTATCACCTAAAAGAGAAAATAAACTTTCAAAGAGTTTTATTAATTTATTACTTATTAATACCATAATCCCTATGATTTTTTGTTATTCCAAATGGCAGGGAAGAGATGTAAGTTCGAGAATAATTATGATCATAAACAAACTAAAAAGCGAGGATAATAGAATTATTAGAAAATTTAATAATCTTGGAGTTAATTGCAGCAATGCTATGTATAGTCAGGCCATACTACAACTTTATAATACTTATTGTACCAAAAATAGATGTTTGGAATGTGTAGTAGGAGATAGTTTATTAAAAGGAAAATAGTATTTTTAAAAAATGAATATTTTCTATCGCCTTTTATATTATTTTCAGAAACGCGGCTTTGAAGTATGCAGACGGATCGCGGAGAGTCTCGGTATTAGGGCACGTGTTGTAAGAACCACTTTTATCTACCTGACGTTTGTAACTTTGGGCTTTGGGTTTGCATTATATCTGTTTTTAGCGTTTTGGCTGAGAATAAAGGATTTGATCTACACCAAAAGGAATTCGGTTTTTGATCTTTAGATATGATTAGACTTTTTCGCTCTAAAATTTACATCGCAATTGCATTGATGCTATCAGTATTAATGGCAGGGACCTTAGGATATCATTTTATATCCGAATTATCTTGGTTAAATGCCATTTATATGACCATAATTACGGTTACAACCGTTGGATTTAATGAAGTTGGTCCTTTGGAAACAGAAGGTAAAATATTTACAATTTTTTTAATAATATCCAGTGTCTTTATATTTGCTTACGCCATTTCTGTGATTACGGAATATTTATTCAGCAAAAATCAATTACAGCTTCTAAAAACAAAAAAGGTAAAAAAAATGATCAACAGTTTATCCAATCATGTTATTGTCTGTGGTTATGGACGTAATGGAATGCAAGCGGTGGAACGACTTAAGGCATACAAAAAACCTTTTGTAGTTATTGAAAAAGACAAAGATATTATTGAAAAGCATGAAAAAGATGTCTTATTTATTGAGGGTGATGCCAATGAAGATGAAACCTTAATAACAGCCGGAGTAAAAGATGCTCAATATCTTATCGTTACCTTACCGGATGACGCAGCTAATTTGTTTGTTGTGTTGTCAGCGCGTCAACTAAATAATAAATTATTTATCATAAGCAGGGCTTCTCAGGTTACCTCGCAAAAGAAATTGAAATTAGCAGGAGCAGATAGTGTTATCATGCCGGATAAGATAGGCGGCGATCATATGGCATCTTTGGTTGTAATACCAGATTTGATAACGTTTATGGATAAATTATCCACCGAAGGGGAAAACACCACCAACCTGGAAGAAGTTGCCATTGAAGATTTTGCGGATCAAATGGAATGTAATTCCTTAAGGGACCTTGATCTTCGCAGAAAAACAGGATGTACCATTATTGGCTATATAGAGCCCGACGGTAATTATATAATTAACCCTGAAGCGGATTTGCCTTTAGAACCTAATAGTAAAGTAATTGTTTTAGGAAGGCCCGAACAGATTAAAAAGCTTAACGAAATGTTTCATATAAACTAGGCTGCATGAGATAATTATATTTTTTTGTATTACTATTTTTTAGGATATTGCTGCATTACAGACCAAATTAAACCAAAAACAACTCTTATGAAGTATAGACTTCTTTCAATTTTATTACTGTTTCTGCCAATTTTGACATTTGCTCAGGACAAAGGACTTGATGAAAAAGTAAATGACGCATTTATGCCTGTTGCAGTATGGTGGGAAGGATTTATTCTTACTTCAGTCCCTATTGCCGGATATAATTTGCCCATTGTTTTGATACTATTAATATTCGGTGCAACCTTTTTTACGATTTATTTTAAGTTTCCTAATATCACCCAATTTGGATTGGCAATAAATACGGTGCGTGGTAAGTATGATGAATTAGATCATCATAGTGTTGAAAAGGCCGAACTTAATATCGTCGATGGTGATTTGGTTGATACGATTGCGGACGAAAGTAAAGAGGGTGAGGTAAGTCATTTTCAAGCATTGGCTACTGCTGTCTCCGGAACGGTAGGTCTTGGTAATATTGCGGGAGTAGCAGTTGCTATTGCCCTTGGTGGTCCCGGAGCTACTTTTTGGATGATTGTTTGCGGCTTAATAGGAATGTCCACAAAATTTGTAGAATGTACACTTGGCGTCAAATACAGAGATGTGGGAGAAGATGGAACCGTTTATGGCGGGCCAATGTACTACTTATCAAGAGGTTTAAAGGAAAAAGGATTTACTGGTTTAGGCAAGGTTCTGGGTGTCGTGTTTGCTGTATTATGCGTCGGTGCTTCTTTTGGAGGAGGGAATGCTTTTCAGTCAAATCAGGCAGCGGTACAACTTTCTACCATGCTAAATTTACAAGGCGGGGCTACGGGAGTCATTATTGGTGTAATTCTTGCCATTCTGGTAGGAATTGTAATCATTGGAGGAATAAAAAAGATCGCCAGCGTAACCGAGAAAATTGTTCCGTTTATGGCTGGAGTTTACGTTTTGGCTTCATTGGTTATCATTTTTGCAAATTTCCAATATATTGGAGATGCATTTGGGATGATCTTTAATGGGGCATTCACTCCTGAAGCTGGTTTGGGAGGTATTGTTGGGGTTATTATTGTGGGCTTTCAAAGAGCAGCCTTTTCAAATGAAGCCGGTGCAGGATCCGCAGCTATTGCTCATTCTGCGGTTAAAACGAAGTATCCTGCAAGTGAGGGTATTGTAGCACTTTTAGAACCATTTATAGACACTGTGGTAATTTGTACAATGACGGCCTTAGTTATCATTTTCTTCAATATGGATACCGGGGCATTTGAGTACGGAAATGCTGTGAATAGTACTGTTTTAATTAGTGAAACTGGAAATTATATAGGAGGAGTTGATTTAACATCAATGGCTTATGATTCTGTTATTCCAGGATTCAGATATATCCTTACCATTGCCATTATATTATTTGCATTTTCCACAATGATTTCATGGTCATACTATGGTCTTCAATCCTGGAAATACCTTTTCGGGAGGGGGAGAAAAGCAGATGTTGTCTATAAAATTTTATTTTTATTATTTGTTGTTATTGGGGCCGCAGCTACTTTGGATGCCGTAATTAAGTTTTCGGATGCCATGATTCTGGCATTAGTGTTTCCCAACATGATTGGTTTGCTGTTTTTGTTCCCCAGGGTTAAAGAAGAACTTAATAAGTACCTTATGGATATAAAAGCTATAAGCAAATAGGAATACTCTTGAAAAATTTTAAATCCCACTTTAAGTTCAATAAACAGGAACGCAGTGGGATTTTCTTTTTATTGGTAATCATTTTCAGCTTACAGCTTATTTATTTACTGTTTAGGGATGAAGTGTTTTATACCCCAGAGACAAACTTTGCATTGGAAACTGAAGTTCAAAAACTATTGGATTCAATAGGGGAACAAAGTAAAGTTGAAGAATCACCGAAAGTTTATCCTTTTAATCCAAACTTCATTTCTGATTACAAAGGTTATACCCTTGGTATGACAAACGAAGAGATAGACAGGTTACAGGTATTCAGATCTGAAAACAGGTGGGTAAATTCCGCAAAAGAATTTCAAAAGGTTACTTTAATTTCAGATTCTTTACTACAAATATTAGCTCCATACTTTAAATTTCCAAAGTGGAAAACTGGACTAAAAGACAAAAAAAAAGAAAGACAGGAAAAATCTGTAGCAGCAGTCGTGAGCCATAAAGATCTGAATCAGGCTAACCCGGAGGAGCTTCAGGTTATATATGGAATTGGCGATAAATTATCGGCCAGAATTGTCAAATTCAGAAACAGATTAGGGGGTTTTTTGGTAAATGAACAACTATATGATGTATATGGTCTGAAGGAAGAAGTGGTTTTAAGAATATTGGAAGAATTTCGGGTTAAGCAGCAACCCACGATTGAAAGGATCAATATTAATACAGCTACAAGAGGAGAAATGGAACAACTCATTTATATAAATCAAAACCTTGCCATTCAAATAGTTAATTACAGGGATAGTGTTGGAATTATCCAATCTTTTAATGAATTATTGAAAATAGAAGATTTCCCGGCAGACAAGATTGATAGAATTAAATTATATTTGTCGCTCTAAAAAATTGCAATGATGACTACAGACACTATGTCTATTATTAGTTTTGACTATTCTGAGACCCAACACCATGTTGCCGAGTCTGCTAAGAAATTTGCGGAACAATACATACGGCCTCATATTATGGAGTGGGACGAAACCCAGTTTTTCCCTGCGAATCTTCTTAAAAAGGCCGGAGAATATGGCTTTATGGGCGTATTGGTTCCTCATGAATTGGGTGGGGCCGGTTTAGGCTATCATGAGTATATCGCCATCATCGAAGAGATATCAAAAGTAGATCCATCAATTGGCCTGTCTATAGCTGCACATAATTCTTTATGCACAAATCATATTCTATCTTTTGGGAATGACGAGCAAAAACGAAAGTGGATTCCGAAACTTGCTACCGGAGAGTGGATTGGTGCTTGGGGGTTAACAGAGCATAATACGGGTTCAGATGCCGGTGGAATGAGTACAACAGCCGTTAAAGATGGTGATCATTGGATTCTAAACGGGGCAAAGAATTTTATCACACATGGTATAAGTGGAGATATTGCGGTTGTTATAGTAAGAACGGGGGAGAAAGGAGATAGTCATGGGATGACCGCTTTTGTTGTTGAAAAAGGAACATTGGGTTTTGCCAGTGGTAAGAAAGAAGATAAATTAGGAATGCGTGCCAGTGAAACTGCAGAATTGATATTTAATAATTGCAGGATTCCCGATTCCCAGAGACTTGGTGAAATAGGCGATGGCTTTATACAATCTATGAAGGTTTTAGATGGCGGACGTATATCTATAGCAGCTTTATCTCTTGGGATAGCAAAAGGTGCTTATGAAGCTTCATTAAAATATTCCAAAGAACGTGTTCAATTTGGTAAACCCATAAGTTCATTTCAGGGAATTTCATTTAAACTGGCAGACATGGCGACGGAAATTGAGGCTTCTGAATTATTAGTCCATAAGGCCGCTTTTCTTAAAAATGAAGGTCGTGAAATGACCAAAATAAGCGCAATGGCAAAAATGTTTGCTTCCGAGGTCTGTGTAAAGGTTGCCAATGAAGCCGTGCAAATCCATGGAGGTTATGGTTACACCAAGGACTTTCCGGTAGAAAAATTCTATAGGGATGCCAAGCTTTGCACAATAGGAGAAGGTACCACGGAAATCCAAAAAGTAGTTATATCCAAGAATATTTTAAAATAATTTGTTACCGTTTAATTAATTCATTCTATATTTGCACTCGAAAAATCATTAAAGAAAGGAGGTTGTAGCCTATGTTGATAATACCAGTTAAAGAAGGAGAAAATATAGACAGAGCTTTAAAACGTTTTAAACGAAAGTTCGATCGTACAGGTACAATGCGTCAGTTGAGAAAACGTCAGCAGTTTACCAAGCCTTCAGTAGAAAGAAGACAACAAATACAGAAAGCACAGTATATTCAGGGTCTAAGGGATCAGGAAGAAATCTAAGAAATAGCTTTTGGCATTTTAAATTCCCGTCGCGATAACTATCGAGACGGGATTTTTTTATGATAATAACTAAAGGTAACTTTGTGATATGTCTTTAACTGCTTTTATATCTTATCTTACTCATGAGAAGAACTATTCACCTAATACGGTGAAGGCATACGAAAAAGATATTCAGAGATTTAAAGAATTTTGCTTTAAGGAGTACGATTTGAGGCAAATAGATAAGGCAGAGTATAATTTGATAAGAGGGTGGGTAGTCCAATTGGTCACTGAGGGATTGTCTAACAGATCTGTAAACCGGAAAGTAGCTTCATTGAAGGCTTATTATAAGTTTTTATTGAAAACCGAAAACATTCAGGTTAATCCTTTAGCCAAACATAAGGCCCTAAAGACGCCTACAAGAATTGAAGTTCCTTTTTCTGAGGCAGAAATGGAAATGCTTTTACAACAGGTGCATTTTGAAGAAGGATTTGAGGGCATTAGAGATAGGTTGATTATAGAATTACTATACACTACGGGAATAAGGCGGGCAGAACTTATTAACCTTAAAATAAAGGATATTGAACTGTCTCAAAAAACTATGAAGGTATTGGGTAAACGAAATAAGGAACGGATTGTTCCACTCCTGGTTTCAACTATAAATCTGTTTGAGATTTATTTGGATGAAAGAATGAAGTTGGACTCAATTAAGGAAAGGGATTTTATTTTTCTTTCCAAAACCGGGATTAAAATTTATGAAACACTTGTTTATAGAATTATTAATGGGTATTTTAGTAAGGTCTCTTCCAAAGTTAAAAAGAGTCCGCATATACTTAGGCACACCTTCGCCACGCACTTGCTTAACAAAGGTGCAGATTTAAATTCGGTGAAGGAATTGTTAGGTCATTCTAGTTTGGCATCTACTCAAGTTTACACACATAATAGTATTGCCGAATTAAAAAAAGTACATGCATCTGCTCATCCAAGGAGTAAGAAATAGTAAAATGGTCTTTTCTATTGTTTAACCTAAAATAGTCTATTTATGAAGGTAAATACGCAAGCAGTGAATTTTAATGCAGATTTAAAACTTCTAAATTTTATTCAATCGCGTTTAGACAAACTAGAACTTTTTTATGATAGGGTTGTCAGCTCTGAGGTGCATTTGAAGGTTGAAAATATAAGTGAAAAAGAAAATAAAATTGTCGAGATTAAGCTGTATATTCCAAAAGATATGTTTGTAGTTAAAAAGCAATGCAAATCTTTTGAGGAGGCAATTGATTCTGCATGCGGTTCCCTGGAGAGAAAATTGGTTAAAAAGAAGAA
>Ga0316205_10003289_pt1 | contig 15497 bp, 17 predicted proteins | sample 3monthpyrite_MG_FD_204941 | JGI IMG/M metagenome (GOLD analysis project Ga0316205, IMG submission 204941) | Microbial mat bacterial communities from mineral coupon in-situ incubated in ocean water Damariscotta River, Maine, United States -... | ecosystem: Environmental > Aquatic > Marine >... | reverse complement strand
ACTCATATGTAAATATTGTGTGCTATAAGTACTGTTGTGACGTATTTTAACATAGTTACCATTTCCACCTCTATAACGAGATTCTGTAACAGTACCATTTGCAGTTGCCATAATTTCGGTACCAATTGCTGCTGCGTAATCTGTTCCTTTATGTGCCCTAACTTTATTGCCATATAAAGGGATTCTTCTTCTTAAATTATATCGAGAAGAGATACGACTAAATTTTACGGGCATTTTTAAAAATTGACGACGTAAATTAGTTGCTTCATCATCAAAATAATCTGTAATATTAAGGGCTGAATCTGCAACATATTGAAATGCATAAAAAGGTTTACCACCGTGTTCAAAATATGCAGCTTTAACATCGCCTATTCCTACAGGAATTGTATCGTTAATATATAGTTGTTCGTATATTATTTTAAACTTATCATTTTTTTGAAGTTTGGAAAAATCAATTGTCCAGGCATAAATATCATCTGCCATTTTAGATGTCAAAAAGGAATTATATCCTAGGTCATCCATTGTTTGAGAAAGATTATTGGTAATAACACCTGAAGCTGTTTTAATAACTTTTTTGACTGGTTTTTTAGCATTGTAAGCTGTTATTATAGAATCTTTAAAGTCTATAACTGTATATCTAACTTTTGAATGTTTATAAATAAAAATTTGTGCTTTTTCGGTTGAGTCTTTTTTTGCTAGAATAGTATAAGGAACTCCGCTTCTAATTTTTCTAACATTAAAAGTGTCTTTTATTTTAGATACAATTTCTAAAACTTTAGGATATTCAACATGATTTTTATCTAAAATTTCACTAAAATTTTGACCAGGTTTAATAGTGTCATTTATAACTTTATAATCATTTAAAATAAAACCGTATTCATAAATAATTTTTGGTAAAGCAGGGGTTATTTGAATTGCGGCCTTATCATCTTTACAAGCAGCTAGTAAAACAACAACTAAAAGTATAACTAATATTTTTAAAGGGTTTGTATTCACGGATTAATAAGGTTAAAAAATTAAAACGCAAAAGTACAATTTAATTGTTGAAAATAATGTTAAAAGGATGTGCTAAACCTTTAAAAGCATCTAAATCGGCTCGTAAAGAGCCAACAGCAAGTGAAGCTTTAATACGAAGTGGAATTTTATTTTTATCATCAGTAATCCAAATACTTAGACTTTCTTTTTCTTTAAAAACACGTCCGGCTTGTACTAAAGGTCTAAATTTTAATGCTTTTACTTTTCCAAACTTTGTTCTTATAGTTTCTCTACCTAAAAAGTGAAGCTTAAAAGTGGTAATTTCTTCATCAAAAAACATTTGTAATTCAATTTCCTCTCCAACTTCTAAATTACCAATATCTTGGTTTCTTAGATAATATAAAGATGAAAGAATATCTTGTATATCACTGCTTATTGGGTGTTTTTCAACGGTATTGTGTTTATAATCTTTAACTGTGGCTTCATTAGTTTCGTAATCAAATAAAATTTCCTTGTCTTTAGTGTAACCACCTTCATTTATTTTTCGAATAAAACGACAAGGTCTAAGCGTTTCTTTATCAATATATGTTTGGTAATTATCTTTTACTTTGAAAAATATACTTATCAGTCCGGTAGATTTTCCTTGACCAATTATATGAAAAGCTTTTTTTTCATCATCTGTTACTTCATTAACTTCAATGGTTGAATATCCAGCATTTAAAAAGTTACTATAGCTCATTCTAAATTTTAACCATTCGCCTTTTTGAAAAGCATAATTAGTAGTGCTATCTTCATTTTTTACAGATTGTCCAAATGAAAATGCTGAAACTAAAATAAGTAATATGATAAGTTTATTCTTCATTAATTAATGAATTTGTTTTTGTTTAAAAATACAATTATTAAGCCAAAAATAATAAAAGCCTAACAATATGAGGTTAAGCTTTTATTAAAATAGTTAAAAAACGAAGAATTTTATAAAGTTCCTCTTCGTTCTTGTTCTGCTTCTATACTTTCAAATAAGGCTTTAAAATTCCCTTTCCCGAATGATTGAGCTCCTTTACGTTGAATAATTTCAAAAAATAATGTTGGTCTATCTGTTACAGGTTTTGTAAATATTTGTAATAAATATCCTTCATCATCTCGATCAACTAAAATGCCTAAATCTTTTAATTCAGCTAAATTTTCATCAATTTCACCAACTCTATCTAAAACAGTATCGTAATAAGAACCTGGAACATATAAAAATTCAACACCGCGTTCTGTCATTTCTTTTACAGTTTCTAAAATATTGTTAGTTGCTACAGCAATATGTTGAATTCCAGCACCATTATAAAAATCTAAATATTCTTCAATTTGAGACTTTTTCAATCCATCGGCAGGTTCATTAATTGGGAATTTAACTCTACCATTTCCGTTGGTCATTACTTTGCTCATTAATGCAGTGTATTGCGTAGAAATATCTTTATCATCGAATGTAATTAAGTTTGCAAAACCCATCACTTCATTATAAAATTTTGCCCAAACATTCATCTCATTCCAACTAACATTTCCAACCATATGGTCTATATAGCGTAAACCAACATTTGAAGGATTGTGTGTAGATTCCCATTTTTCAAATTTTGGAAGAAATACACCTTTGTAATTTTTGCGTTCTACAAAAATATGAACCGTATCTCCATAGGTGTGAATCCCAGATCTTATAACTTCACCAGAATCATCATTCTCTTTTATAGGTTTTAGATAAGATTTTGCCCCTCGCTTTGTTGTTTCCTCCCAAGCTTTTGTAGCATCATCAACCCAAAGAGCAACAACTTTTACACCATCTCCATGAGTTTCAATGTGTTCAAAAAGTTCTTTGTTTTTTGAATTTGGCATTGGTGTAGTTAATACCAACCTTATTTTATCTTGAACCAAAACGTAACTTGTTCTGTCTGTCATACCAGTTTCTAAACCAGCATAGGCCAAAGATTGAAATCCGAATGCTGTTTTATAATAATGTGCTGCTTGTTTAGCATTACCAACATAAAGTTCTACATAATCAGTTCCTAATAATGGTAAAAAATCCTCGGCATCAGGAAATATTTTTTCTAATCCGTAATTAAAATTTTGTATGTTTTTTAAATCTGACATTTTTATTTTTTTTGATAAAAGAAAAAAGAATATAGACAAAAGACTACATTAAACCATTTTGGAAACCCATAGTCATTTTTTGAAATTCTTCTATTTTTTCTTCTAGATTATTTAATGTTTCTGTATTAATATAATTTCTGTGATGCGCAATTAAAAGCTGTGTTGTAAGCTCAAAAGAAGAGCCTAAAGAAATATTTAGAAAATGAGAAAAAGACTTGTCTGTTCTTGCTGAACCTTCGGCAATATTACTAGGTAGTGAAATTGAACATCTACTTATTTGAGAACTCAAATCAAACCTTTCATGTTTTGGAAAATCCATAAGAATATCAGAAACATCTTTTGAAATTTCTAAACCCAATTTCCATATTTTTAATTTCTTGTAGTTATGTCTTTTCATACAAATTTAAGTCTATTTTCTTTTCTCTCTTTTCTTTTAAGTCTATTTTATTATTCAACAATCCAAGATTTATAATAATCATCTACTTGTAAGTTCATAGCATCTTCAGTAATCATTACTGGTTTAAATGGGTCAATCATAACAGCTAATTCTTCAGTAGCTTTTTTTCCTACACTTCTTTCAATTGCTCCTGGATGAGGTCCGTGTGGAATTCCTCCTGGATGCAATGTTAATTGCCCTTTTTCAATATTGTTTCTACTCATAAAATCACCATCTACATAATAAAGTATTTCCTCAGAATCTATATTACTATGATGATATGGTGCCGGAATAGCTTTAGGGTGATAATCATACATTCTTGGTACAAATGAACAAACTACAAAACCTGCAGCTTCCCAAGTTTGATGAATTGGCGGCGGCATATGAATTCTACCTGTGATTGGTTCAAAATCATGAATTGAAAATGCATAAGGATAATTAAACCCATCCCAACCAACAACATCAAAAGGGTGGTTATTATAGCTATATTCCCATAAAACACCTTGTTTTTTAATTAAAACCTTGAATGTTCCCTTTTCATCGTGAGTTTGTAAATTAGTTGGTAATCTAAAATCACGTTCGCAAAAAGGAGAATGCTCTAATAATTGTCCAAAATTATTTCTGTATTGTTTTGGAGTTACAATAGGACTAAATGACTCTACATAAAGCAATCTGTTTTGTTCCGTTTTAAAATCAATTTGATAAATTGTTCCACGAGGGATAATTAAATAATCACCATATTTAAAATCAATATTTCCATACATGGTTTTTAAAGTTCCCGACCCAATATGAACAAATATCATTTCATCAGCATCTGCATTTTTATAAAAATAGGACGATGAAAATTCTTTTGGAGCAGCCAATCCAATATGTAAATCGTTATTTACAAAAAGGGTTTTTCTACTCTCTAAATAATCGGCTTCAGAAGTTAAAGAGAATCCTTTAAAACTTAAAGCTTTCATGTTTTTTTCGATGGCTATTTTTGGAGTTACATTTTTTAGTTGTTTAATTTCTGAAACGACTGTTGGAGGGTTTAAATGGTATAATAATGAAGACATCCCTACAAAGCCTGCAGTTCCAAAAAGTTCTTCTTGGTACAATCCACCAGTTGGTTTTTCAAAAGTTGTATGACGTTTTGGTGGAATTTTACCTAATGAATAATATCTAGGCATTTTATGTTTTTTTTAGTTAGAATAATATCCCAAAGTGGGTTGTAGTTGGTTGAAATGAAATTTTTAAAGTAAATTTTAACATACTAAAGTTAAACAATTTTAAAATATGAAATTAAAATTTCACATATAAAAAATTCACTCAGGATTTCTCTTGATTAATAATTTAAGAAGCAGTAATAAATCAATCCAACTTGTTTTCATGCTTCACAAATATAAAAATATTATTTAAAGGTGAGTTTTAAACAAAAAAAAGAGCGCATTAAGCGCTCTTTTTCAGGATATTTTATAAAGTTAAAATGTAATCCCGCTAACTTCAATAACATTTTTAACTTGTGGTGCGTGCCTTTTTATTGTTGCTTCAACACCATTTTTTAAAGTCATTTGATTTACAGAACAACCTAAGCAAGCACCTTCTAATTGAACCCTTACAGTGTCATTAGTAACATCAATTAATTTAATATTACCACCATCTGCTTCTAAATAAGGTCTAATTTCTTGTAATGCTATTTCTACACTTGTTTTAAGTTCTTCTGTACTCATACTTTTATTATTTTGTGCTACATCCACTCATTGTTGTAATTCTAACAATTTCTGTAGGAGGTAAATCTTTATTTCTTTTCACTAATTGAGAAAGGGTATTTTTAGTAATTTCAGAAAATGCTTTTTCTAAAGGAGTATTATCTTGTAAAGCTACCGGATGACCAACATCACCAGCTTCTCTAATACTTTGTATTAAAGGAACTTCACCTAAAAACTTAGTATCAATATCTTCAGCTAAGTTTTTTGCTCCATCTTTTCCAAAAATATAGTATTTATTATCTGGAAGTTCAGCAGGAGTAAAGTAACTCATGTTTTCAACAATCCCTAAAACAGGTACATTAATATCTTTTTGCTGGAACATAGCAACACCTTTTTTAGCATCAGCTAAAGCAATATTTTGAGGTGTACTAACAATTACAGCACCAGTAACAGCAACAGCTTGCACAATTGACAAGTGAATATCACCAGTTCCTGGAGGTAAATCAATTAATAAAAAATCTAATTCTCCCCAATGAGAATCAAAAATCATTTGATTTAACGCTTTTGAAGCAATTGCACCACGCCAAATTACAGCTTGATTAGCATCTGTGAAAAACCCTAATGATAATATTTTTACGCCATAACTTTCAACCGGTTGCATTTTTGCTCTGCCATCAATTTCTACTGAAAGTGGTTTAGCATCGGCAACATCAAACATTAAATGAATTGAAGGTCCGTAAACATCAGCATCTAATATACCAACTTTAAATCCCATTTTTTGTAAAGAAACTGCCATGTTTGCGGTAATGGTAGATTTTCCTACACCACCTTTACCTGAAGCAACAGCTATAATATTTTTAATTCCAGGAATTGAATTTTCTTTTACCTCAACCTCTTTTGTAGGAACAACTGCAGAAACATTTACTTTCACGTCAACTTTTTGATCTATTTGATCGTGAATAGCTTTCATTATTTCAACTTCAATTTTCTTTTTTGCCTGTAAAGTAGGGTTACTTATTGTAACATCTACAATAACCTCTTTATCAAAAGTTACTATATTTTTAACTGCTCCACTTTCAATTAAACTTTTACCTTCACCAGGTGCAGTAATAGTTTCAAGTACTTTTGTTATATCTTTTTTGTTTAATGTCATAATTGTTTATCTAAAATCATTCTAAACAACAAATATACAGAGTTCAAACGGATATAAAAAAAATCCAATAAAAAAGAAATGTAGAGGGTGTTACAGAGTATTTGAAATGTTATTCAATGTTTAATTCTTTGAAAGGATCCCAAAATAATTGATCAAAATTTTGAACTTGGTTTTCTTTAATAATAACCCCTTCATTTTCTAATAATTGCTGCATTAAATTTGTGCCATCAAAATGAAGTTTTCCTGTTAACAACCCATTCCTATTCACAACTCTATGCGCAGGAACTTCTTCTTTATTATGCGATGCATTCATTGCCCAGCCTACCATTCTTGCCGATTTTGCAGCTCCCAAATATTTTGCTATTGCTCCATAACTAGTTACTCTTCCAAAGGGAATTAATTTAGCAACTTCGTAAACTTTGTCAAAGAAGTTTTCAGATTTTTCCATTCGTTAAATTTAATAATTTAATAACGAATTATAAATTTTATGTAAGTAATTGGTTTTCCTTTTTCTAAATATTGACTTTCATAAAAGGTTTGTGTTGAGGTTACTTCAGTTGGTGTATGTGGATTTTTATAAATATCATGATGTGCATATAGAACTTCATGACCAGCACCGTGTAATAACCCTAAAGTGTAACCGTGCATAAATTCGCTATCGGTTTTTAAATTTACAATGCCATTAGGTATTAAAATTTGGTGGTATTTTTTTAGGAACTCAGCATTTGTAAGTCGATGCTTTGTACGAGTATATTTTATTTGAGGATCAGGAAATGTTATCCAAATTTCCGTTACTTCATTTTCATTAAAAAGCAAATCTATAAGCTCTATTTGAGTTCTTATAAAAGCAACATTAGTTAAATTTTCTTCTAATGCAGTTTTTGCACCACGCCAAAATCGAGCACCTTTTAAATCTATACCAATATAATTAATGTTAGCATTTTTTCTAGCTAAATCAATGGTATATTCACCTTTGCCACAGCCTAATTCTAATACAATTGGGTTATTGTTGTTGAAATGTTTATGCCAATTTCCTTTTAAAGAGGAGCCTTTTAACAAATCTTCTCGTTCAGGTTGAATTACATTAGAGAATGTATCGTTTTCACGAAATCTTTTAAGTTTATTCTTACTTCCCACAGAATTTTGGTTTAAAAAAAGGAATGAAATTAAATTTGAAACTACTCTGTTCCTGCTTTTTTGAATTTTTTTAATTCACCTAACCAATAAAAGAATGCTACAAAAGTTATTGCAACAAATATCCAACTTACAGAATTTTGAAGCCACCAACTATCCATAGAGCTTATTTTATCATAAGGGTAAAATAAAACATTTGTACAAAAATCACCTATTGCTTTAAAAATATTGTTTGCAATCATATCTTAATTATATTTACAGGCAAAAGTATAAAATATAGTAATGATTGCAAATTTTTTTAATAAATCTAAGCCAGTTAATGTTTTTATTACAACATTACTATTGCTTTTATTATATGTTTTTTCAAATTTCGGACAAAATTCAGTTGCATTTTCACTATCTTTTTTAATAAAAAAAATAGTATTGTTTTTTATAGTTGTTTTCTTCTTTTTGATTTTAAAGTTTATAATTGAAAAAAATAAATTGACAAAAGATAATTCATATGCATCATTATTAGGCGTGTTTTTATTAGGTGCTTTTTCTGAAGTTTTTTTCTCTAATGAAGTGCTTTTTTCTAATTTAATATTAATGTTAAGTTTTAGAAAGATTTATAGTTTAAGAAGCGGAATAAACACAAAATTAAAACTTTTTGATGCTGCTTTTTGGATTGGAATTTCAACAATAATTTATTCTTGGAGTATTTTATATTTAATTCTAATATATGTTGGAATCATAGTTTATAGAAAATTGAATTTAAAAAATTTGTTAATACCAGTAATTGGTTTTAGTACTCCAATTCTTATTTATTTTACATATAATTTTTATGTAGATGATTTAACTATTTTTTACAGTGCATTTAATTATTCTGTGAATTTAAATTTTATAAATTATAATTCTTTAAAGTTTTTAATTCCAATTACGGTTTTAATTACTGTTCTGTTGTGGTCTTTAGTATTAGTAACACCAAAAATTATTTTGGTAAGTAATCATTTAAAGTCTTCATGGAGCGTTATTCTAAATCATTTAATGATTGGAATTGTAGTTGTAATTTTATCACCTATTAAAAATGGTTCTGAAATTTTTTATATCATATTTCCATCAGTAATAATTATTACCAATTTTTTACAAAAAAGCAAATCTAAAACGTTTAAAAACCTGATTTTGTATTTGTTTTTAATTCTAGCTATAAGTGTTTATTTTTTATAGTTTTTCCCCAAAAGCTAAATCACCAGCATCACCTAAACCAGGAACAATGTAACCTTTGCTATTAAGTTTATTATCTACAGTAGCAATCCATAATTTTGTAGTTGGAGGAAAATGTTTTTCTAATAATTCTATTGCTTCGGAAGAGCCAATAACACAAGCCAAAATTATTTCTTTTGGAGTTCCATGTTTTTTTAAACCTTCATAAACACTTAAAATTGATTGACCAGTTGCCAACATAGGATCGGCTAAAATTAAAGTTTTACCGTCTAAATTTGGCGAAGCAAAATACTCAACTTTAATTTCAAATTCAGTTTCGTTAATATGTTTTCTGTAAGCTGAAATAAAAGCATTTTCGGCATCATCAAAATAATTTAAAAGACCATTGTGTAAGGGTAAACCAGCTCTTAAAATAGAACATAATACGATATCATTTTTAGGAACTGGGACTATTTTAGTTCCTAAAGGAGTGGTAACTACTTTGTTTTCATAACTTAATGATTGGCTTAATTCATAGGCTAAAACCTCACCAATACGTTCAATATTTCTTCTAAATCTCATAGAGTCTTTTTGAACGGTTACATCTCTAATTTCAGAAATAAATTTGTTAAGTAAAGTGTTTTTAGAATCTAAAGTATTAACAATCATATTAAATAATTTTATACAAAAATAATACATTAATATTATAAAACAGGAATGTATTTAATGTTAATTTTTGTATATTAGAGTTTGTAAAAAAACTATTAATTAAAAAAGAAAAGTATGGGATTATTTTCATTTATTAAAAATGCAGGAGCTAAAGTTTTTGGAATTGGAAAAACTACTAAAGAAGAGTCTGCTGATGCTGCTCGTGAAAAAGCAAACAAATTAACAAATGCTGTTGAAACATTGGGTTTTGAAGTATTGGATTTAAACATTGAAGTTAACGATGATAGTGCTACTGTTTGGGGACAAGCAAACTCACAAGAAACCAAAGAAAAAGTTGTATTAGTTATTGGAAATACAGAAGGAATTGCTTCAGTAGATGATAGAATGACTGTAGAGGTTGAAGAGCCAGAAGCTCAATTTCATACTGTTGTAAAAGGCGACTATTTAAGTAAGATTGCAAAAAAATATTATGGAAACGCTATGAAATATCCTGTTATTTTTGAAGCAAACAAACCTATGTTAACTGACCCTGATAAAATTTATCCAGGACAAGTTCTTAGAATTCCAATTTTGGATAAATAATAAAGATGTAAAAAATAAAAAAGGCTTGCAAATGCAAGTCTTTTTTTATGAAATAGAATTTAAAATTTTAGTTACCACTTTTTCTGAAGAAATACTTCTCATTACATCTTCATAACCTTCACAAACTTTATTGCCATAAATAGAACAAGGAATATTAGGGTATTTTTCTAAATCGGGTAAAATTGCGTTTTCAATTGGTTGATTAAAAGGTGCAAAACCGGTATATGGATGTGTAATACCCCAAATAGTTAATGTTTTAATGCCTAACATTGCAGCAAAATGAGCATTTCCAGAATCCATACTTAGCATACAATCTAAATTTGAAATTAAATTTAATTCTTCAGCTAATTTTATTTTACCAGCAACGTTTAAAACATTAGGATATTTAGTTGAAATTGAATCTAAAATTTCAACCTCATTTTTACCACCACCAAACAATAAAATTTTTAGATTATCTTCTTTAGCTAATTCTAAAATTACTTGTTCCATTAAATCTATTGGATACATTTTGGAATTGTACTGTGCAAAAGGAGCAATTCCAATCCATTTCTCATTTTTTGGACCAGTAATGCTTAATATACTTTTAGTTAATGCTTGCTTTTTAGAAAATTTAGGGTTAGAAATATCAAGTTCAAAACTCAAACTTCTAAAAACATCAGCATAGCGTTCATGAGTAGTTTTTAATTGTTTAAAAATCTTATTTTTTGTTCTGGTTAAAGCACGTTTTTCACTTCTTCCTTTATTTACAAAAGCAACTTTAGTAAATGATAATTTAAAGAATGTTCTTAATATTTTTGAACGAAGTACATTATGCAAATCAGCAACAGCAGTAATGTTTAATAAATTTAACTCTTTAAAAAGTTTGTAAAGGCCAAAAAAACCTTTGTGTTTTCCATTTACATCAGCAGTGTAAAAAGTAACATTTTCAATATCAGAAAATAGCGATTTTAAAAATGCTTTAGACAGTACAGTTATTTTTACTGAAGGGTGTTGTTCTACAAAAGCACGTAATATTGGAACAGTCATTGCAACATCTCCCATTGCAGATAATCTTATAACTAAAAGGTGTTTTTCTTTACTCAAAATATTGATTTACGAATTGTAAAAGTAGTATATTAAATACTATTTATAAAATCCGTAAATTTGCCTAAATTTTAGAATTCAATGATACAATCAATGACTGGATACGGGAAAGCCGTGTTACAACTTCCAACTAAAAAAATTACGATAGAAATAAAATCGTTAAACAGCAAAAATTTAGATTTAAATGTTAGAATTCCTTCTTATTACAAAGAAAAAGAGCTAAATGTTCGTAAAAAATTAGCAGCATCATTGGTAAGAGGAAAAGTAGATTTTTCAATTTATATTGAAAATAATGGAGCAGAAGTTTCATCTAAAATTAATGAAACTGTAGTTAAAGAATACATGAATCAATTGAAAGGTATTGTTGATTCAGATAATATGGAATTGCTGAAAATGGCCGTTCGCTTGCCAGATTCATTAAAAGTAGAAAGAGAAGAATTAGATGAAGGTGAATGGTTGCAAATAGACAAAGGAATAACTGAAGCATTAGAAAAAATAAATCTGTACAGAACAGATGAAGGTTTATCTATGAATGACGATTTTGTGTTGCGTATTTCAAATATTAAAAATTTATTAGAACAAGTAATTGAAGTTGATCCAAAACGTGTTGAGCACGTAAAGGAAAAGATTAAAAAATCTATTGAAGAATTAGAAGCAAAAATTGATGAAAGTAGATTTGAACAAGAATTAATTTACTACATAGAAAAGTTAGATATCACAGAAGAAAAAGTTCGTTTAAAAAATCATTTAGATTATTTTATGAAAGAGTTAAAAGAGCCAATATCAAACGGAAAAAAACTTGGGTTTATTACGCAAGAAATAGGTAGAGAAATTAATACAATAGGTTCTAAATCTAATTTTGCCGATATGCAAAAAATGGTGGTTCAAATGAAAGATGAACTAGAAAAAATAAAAGAACAAAATTTGAACGTATTATAGTAACATATGTCAGAAAAAAAAGAAGGGAAATTGATAGTTTTTTCTGCACCTTCAGGCTCGGGTAAAACTACAATTGTACATCATTTATTAAAACAATCAGCATTAAATTTAGACTTTTCTATTTCAGCAACTTCACGTGATAAAAGAGGAACAGAAGTACACGAAAAAGATTACTATTTTATATCATTATCAGCTTTTCAAAATCATATAAAAAATAATGATTTTATAGAGTGGGAAGAAGTATATACCAATAATTTGTACGGTACTTTAAAGAAAGAAGTTGAAAGAATTTGGAGTTTAGGAAAGCATGTAATTTTTGATATTGATGTAGTTGGAGGTTTAAATATTAAAAGTCAATTTCCAACTCAAACTTTAGCGGTTTTTGTACAGCCACCTTCAATTGAAGAAATGGAACGTAGACTTAGAAACAGGCAAACTGATAGCGAAGAAAAAATAAAAGAACGTGTTGCTAAAGCTGAAAAAGAGTTAAAATATGCGAATGATTTTGATGTTATTTTAGTGAATAACGATTTAGATACTGCAAAAAATGATGCGTATAAACTAGTTGAAAACTTTATAAAATAAATGAAAGTAGGATTGTTTTTTGGAACATTTAACCCAATTCATATTGGGCATATGATTATTGCAAATTATATGGTTGAATTTTCCGATTTAGATGAAGTTTGGTTTGTAGTAACACCTCAAAGTCCGTTTAAACAAAAAACAGCTATGTTAAGTAATCATCATAGATTGTCAATTGCAAATATTGCAGTTGAAAACTACCCAAAATTAAAGACTACTGATATTGAGTTTAATCTTCCACAACCAAATTATACCGTAAATACATTAGTTTATATTGAGGAAAAACACCCAAACAATCAGTTTTGTTTAATAATGGGAGAGGATAATTTAAAGGGGTTTCATAAATGGAAAAATTATGAAACAATACTTCAAAATTATGAATTATATGTGTACCCAAGAGTTTCTGAAGGGAAAATTGAAACACAATTTTCTAATCATCCTAAAGTGCATAAAGTAAATGCGCCAATAGTTCAAATTTCTTCAACTTTTATTAGAAAAGCAATTAAAGAAAAAAGAGATATAAGTACAATGATGCCAATAAATGTGTGGAATTATATAGATGAAATGAATTTTTATAAAAAGTAAAATTGGCTTATTTTTAACATAGATAAACAAGTTAAATGGAATTATTTAAATAAAATTTCGTTGTATATTTGTTTTTCGAATAATTATGACCAAAAAACCTCAAAATAAAGGAAAATTTAGAAGAAAGTTAATTCATAAATATCGTTTAGTAGTTTTAAATGAAGATACTTTTGAAGAAAAATTGTCATTTAAACTAACAAGATTAAACGTGTTTATTTTAGGAAGTGTTTTTTCTATACTTTTAATTGTAGGAACCATTTTTTTAATAGCATTTACACCATTAAGAGAATATATTCCAGGTTATTCATCAACACAATTAAAAAAAGAAGCTTCGCAATTAGTGTATAAAGCAGATTCTCTACAGCAAGTTTTAGAAGTTAATAATTTATATATTCAAGAAGTTAGAGCTTTATTAACAGGTGAAATTTCTGAAGTGCTATTTGATAAAGATTCAGTTTTAAATGCTGTTCAATATGATAAGGATACTATTAATTTAGACCCTTCTGAAGTTGATTTAGAGTTTAGACAAGAAATAGAAAGTGCAGATAGATATAGTATTTTTGATGCAGCAGTAAAAGATGTTGACATTGTATTTTTTGCACCTGTAGTTGGTACTTTAAGTGACGGTTATAATTTGGAAAAGAAGCATTTTGCAGTTGATATTGCTGTTGAAATGGGAACGCCTGTAAAATCTGTAGCAGATGGAACTGTGATTTTTGCTGAATGGACTGCAAATACTGGAAATGTTATTATTGTAAAACACGCAAGTGGATTTATTTCTATTTATAAACATAATTCGGCAATTCATAAACATCAAGGAGATTTGGTGAAATCGGGGGAAGTGATTGCTTCAGCTGGTAATTCAGGTGAATATAGCACGGGTCCACATTTACATTTTGAATTATGGAACGAAGGTTACCCTGTGAATCCGGTAAATTATATTGATTTTGAATAAGTAATGAGCATAAAATCAACTTTAGCAAAACCATTTGCAAAACGTGTTGCAAATAAATTTTATAAGCAAAGTAATAATGCTGTTAAAATTCAACAGAAAACTTTAAAAAATTTAATTTCTGAAGCTCGTAACACAACTTTTGGAAAAGATCATAATTTTAATAAAATAGAAACTTATCAAGATTTTAAAACACAAGTTCCTGTTAGAGATTACGAAGCCCTAAAACCATATGTTGAGAAAGTTGTAGCTGGTGAACCTGATATTTTATGGAAAGGAAAACCATTGTATTTTGCAAAAACTTCGGGTACAACTTCAGGAGCAAAATATATTCCATTAACTAAGGAATCTATGCCAACGCATATTAGTGCTGCGCGTAATTCATTATTGCTTTATATTGCTGAAACAAAAAAAACAGACTTTGTTAACGGTAAAATGATTTTTTTACAAGGAAGTCCAGAGTTAAACGAAAAAAACGGCATTAAAATTGGGCGTCTTTCAGGTATTTCAGCACATTTTATTCCTGATTATTTACTTAAAAATCGATTGCCAAGTTGGGAAACCAATTGTATTGAAGATTGGGAAACTAAAGTAGATGCAATTGTAGATGAAACAATTAATGAGAATATGACACTTATTAGTGGAATTCCTTCTTGGGTGCAAATGTATTTTGAAAAAATTATTGAAAGAACAGGTAAAAAAGTAGGAGAGGTTTTCCCAAATTTTAACTTATTTGTTTATGGTGGTGTAAATTTTGAACCTTACAGAAATAAATTTGACGAATTAATTGGTAGAAAAGTTGATACGATAGAATTATACCCAGCTTCTGAAGGATTTATTGCTTATCAAGACTCCCAGTCAGAAAAAGGAATGATGTTGTTAGTTGATAATGGAATGTTTTATGAATTTATTCCTTCCGAAGAATTTTTTGATGAAAATCCAACTAGACTTTCGCTAGCTGACGTAAAAGTTGGGGTAAATTATGTATTAATTTTAAACACTAATGCCGGACTTTGGGGTTATAATATTGGAGATACGATTGAGTTTTTATCGTTAAACCCACCACGAATTATTGTAACAGGACGAATAAAACACTTCATTTCGGCTTTTGGAGAACACGTAATTGGTAAAGAAGTTGAACAAGCAATTCTTGAAAGTACCACAAATACAACTATTGGTATTACTGAATTTACTGTAGCACCTCAAATTACGCCAGGTGAAGGATTACCATATCACGAATGGTTTATAGAGTTTGAAAAAAAACCAGAAAATCTTCAAGAATTTGCAACTAGTATTGATGCGTCAATGCAACAGCAAAATATGTACTATTTAGATTTAATTGAAGGTAGTATTTTACAACCTTTAAAAATTACGGTTATTGAAAAAGGTGGATTTAATAATTAT
>Ga0316205_10003287_pt1 | contig 15500 bp, 14 predicted proteins | sample 3monthpyrite_MG_FD_204941 | JGI IMG/M metagenome (GOLD analysis project Ga0316205, IMG submission 204941) | Microbial mat bacterial communities from mineral coupon in-situ incubated in ocean water Damariscotta River, Maine, United States -... | ecosystem: Environmental > Aquatic > Marine >... | reverse complement strand
TAAAGTAATGTTGTTATCAGGTGGTGGTGATTAATGAATTTTCCTGACGACATTGTAAATACATTCTGGATTTTCCTTGGCTATATTGTCTACGTACCTGTATTACTGCTGGCATTGCGTAAAGCCAAGTGGTGGCATACCCGAGTGAATGCTGACTTGCATGCCTTGCTGGGTATGACGGTCGCCATTCTGTTTATCTGGAATATGAAAGCAGGCTTTGCCGAGGGACTGTCACTTCACTTGATCGGCGCCACGCTATTGACCTTGATGTTTGGCTGGGCCTTCGCTGTCATTAGCCTTTCAATGGTGCTGGTCGGCATCACGCTAATGGGTGATGCAGGCTGGCATGCCTTCCCGTTAAATGCCGCTATTATCATTGTGCTGCCGGTGATGATAAGTCAAGGCATCTATCATCTGGTAGACAACAAACTCCCCAATCATTTTTTTATCTACATTTTCGTCAATGCCTTTTTCGGGTCCGCCATTGCACTTGGCGCAGTAGGGCTGGTCTCGACATGGATATTAGCCATGGCAGATGCTTACTCCATGGATTACCTGATGTACAACTACCTGGTCTACTACCTGCTACTACTCTTCCCTGAAGCATTCATTACCGGAATGTTGATGACCATTTTTGTTTTGTTTACCCCTCAATGGGTAAGCACCTTTGACGATAATCGCTATTTGAAAAACCACTAACATCCAGTCAGATTTTTCACTCGCCAACAGGTTACCCCAGGCAATCGATAAAGTATAAATATACTTGCCCGGACATTATAAGCTGCGTATGTTACTGGAGCACTTCGCTCTCGACCTGAAGAAATACCTGATAGGCATTACGACGGTTAGCAGCCTCGAAGGTTGGCACCTGCTTGTATTTTGACCAATCAATATGACTATAAGCCTCTTCGAATGTATTCAATTCTTCGATCTCAGCAGCCATATTTGTGCGCAGAAACTCGATATAGTCGCGCGTAAACGCAATGTCCTTTACCGGGTCATCGCTGGCGGTGCCATGACCCGGTATGACAAATCGAGGTTCCGGCTTGAGTGATTGCAGATATTTCAGGCCAGCTAACCAGCTTTTCGTGTTCACATCTCCACCACCCAGAAAAGGCAACCTGCCACCAAAAATAAGGTCTCCCGAGAACACCACTCCGTATTTATGCACCACCATAATCAAGTCATCCGGTGAGTGCGCGGGGCCTGCATGAATAAGCTCAATAGTGGTATCACCCATATCAAAGGTTTTATTACCGATAAAAGTCTGGTCGGGCTTGACCAGGTAGGTCGTATCATCTACCCAGGGAAACAAGGCATCACGCCGCTGATCCAGTCTTAACTGTGAATCAATACTATCGATGTATTGATAAGCGCTTTTTTCCGCCCAGATAACGGCCTTGGTATGCTCCTTAAATGCCTGCAAACCATAAACATGATCAGCATGATAATGTCCGGCAATAACCATGCTGACGGGTTTATCGGTGATTTTTTTGATAGCCTGAAGTAGTCGGTACCCCAGTACCGGTGTTCCCAGCGCATCATAAACGACCACCCCTTTTTCTGTCACAACAAAGCCGGCATTGGAAGTCATACCTTCATTGGCCGCACCGGGTACTCCGGATTGCCCAATCACATAATATACCGGAGCATCTTTTACCTTATGAATTTCAAAGGGGATTTCTGATTGCCCATATGGGTTAGGTTGATCCTGCTTTTTATCTGCACAGGCACTTAAAACAAAAACCGCCAAAAATCCAGATATGATATAAAGTTGATATTTCCTCATAAGCCCTCGATTTATTATACTTCTATTGAATTTATCCATTCATACTTTATAAACACCACATGATAATCGGCAATGATCGCGACTTCGCTATGACCGCCATGAGATACTGCCCCGGACAGAAAGGAAAGACTAGTAACCATCCCATGAAACATAATAGTGATTAACGCATATACGCATAATTTTCTTCACGCTGCAACCGAACAATTTCAGCATCGGCCATCGGTACAATTTCTACAAAACCATGAATATCTTTCGGCTCATAGCCATGCCCTTTGGCAGCTATGCGACACATACGAAATTTTATCACTTCGTCATACGTCAAACTTTTCGCCCGCAGCATCAGGTCCTTGTACTTTGCGTAATTTTCGCTTGCAAAAAACGGGATCTCATTGCCATGCAGTACAATCACAATAGAAGCGGAAAAAGGATCTGCCTTGTACACCTTACTCAGGTAACTGGCACGATCAAGCACCAGCTCAAACTGCCCGAGACTACTCGCAGCGACATCATAGACTACTCGCTGGGGCTTATATTGAATGTCAAGAATATTACCTGTGCCCCAGGGTGCATTCTCTGCTGCATAGACAGACATACTACTAAACACCAAAAAGAATGTACCTAAAATCCAACGCATAGTAACCCCCAAAATGAAATTGCATGATATCTTTGTCATGCAAAAAGGAAAATAGTTCAGTATTAATTTACATTGTGTAAGCTTCACATAGACTGAAGCTGACAGACGTACTTTATTTGAAACTAATTGGCTATTAATTTGATGATGTCAAATTAATCATCACTACTCAGCTCCGAACAAGAATAGCGCTACTATATGCAAAAATGTTCATCATTGCGAACGAGAGTGAATGCGCAATCTCTATCCTGCACACTACGTCGCCTGGATGTTGATTTGTACCTCGGAATTAAAACAAATAATATTCCAATCGTCTTAATTCATTACCGTTCGACCTGAAGAACAATATCTACTCAGTTATGAAACTATGCTGCTATCTGAATAATTACCCGATTCTATTGGCTTCAGATTTGTAACATCACGATTGAAGATATAAACCCATGCTGCGAACTCATAACCCGCTACCGAAATCACAGGCAACTTTTTCCTGATATACTCATGCGGCTCTGGATATCGCTGAGTGCATTCTTCGTACTCATCCAGCCGAGGCAGTACTTCACTACTATTTACTATTTTGTACAATTCACCATAAACCTTGTCTTTAGTATTATCCGAGACAATAGCCCCAGGATATCCAGCGATTTCGAACAGCTTGCCTTGCATGCAAGCTTCAGCAATGTATTCACAAAAGTGGTTTAATAGACCGGTCATTTTTGTAGCCGACTGCTTTCGCAAGGTTCCATATACAAAAAGGTATTCGGGGGTCATTATTTTTTCTTTTATTTAAATAACCGGGGTCAGAGCGACCCTGGTGCGGCGACTATTGCAACCGCTCTATCATGAATCGCTGCACTCACCAGCAATAACCAAACACTATACCAATCGCTTCAATTTTAATGGGGAAATATTAACCGAGGTCAGAAAAAAATCATATGTTATTCTTCGTCATGGACTCGAGTTTTACCCTGACCTCAATTACTTATTATTTTAATCCCTTCATCTCCTATTTATTCAGTCGGTCCCCAAAGTAACTTATCCAGATCTTTATCCTCATCTGAATCTAGCGGCATAACTTTCCCGCCAACAAATCGCGCACCTTCCTTCTCCAGCAAACTTTTTTGTATATTATAGGCCTCACTACCCACGTCAAAAGCTAGCGTACAATCAGACTTTATAACTCGATGCCAGGGTAACGGCTCAGCTGATCGACTCATGGCTTTACTCACCATTCTTGCATGCCGTGGATAGCCTGCCATCCGTGCAACTTGACCATAACTCATAATCCGACCGCTCTTTATGCTGGAAACTGTTTTCCATATTGCCGCATCGAATTTATATCGGGTCTCAGACATACATTAAATACAAATTGAAATAGTGAAAGGATACAATATACCCTCAGGATATAAAGTGCTAAGGATACAGAAGACGACTGTCTTTTTTGTATCTTTATATTTGTTCAACTGGCCATGATATCTTCCACTTTGCACCAGATCACATCTTCAGTACCACCGACAATCTCGTAATCACTCACTGCCACACTGATTAATACACATTCCGGTGAGCTCAGGAAAGATTCAAAATCAGGGTGCCTGGCCAGATGCGCCTGCACAACGACTTCGCGCTCATCATCGGGAAGTTCTGAAGCGATGCCATGCGCCGTTATGACAAGATCGCGCCGTTTCCCTGAAGTCGTACCATTCCTGTTGTCGATCAAGATGGCAACACGTCCGTCTTTCAATAGATTACGATATTTTAACGTAGTGCGATAAGTAGCCACAATAAGCTTGCGGATACCATCCATAGGCGTAAAAGCCATCAGGCTTGCATGCGGTTGGCCTTCATTCTGTGTAGCCAGCACCGCAAACCGACTCGCATCTAAAACACTCTGGATCTCTTTATCAGGTTTCATCTGGCATTCCAATAGAACTTCATTCTAGTCATGAATTAACTGTTGTGTATCGTTGATGATGCATCCAGTGGAACATCGATATCCTTCAATACACCAGCATCCTCAGTAGCAATCAATTCAATCTCATCTGCATAATCCATTAGCAAATCCCTGGCGCCCTTATCACCAGTCAATCCTAGTAACGGTTGCAGCCAACGCGAAGAAAAACCGACCGGGTGACCTCGTCGTCCAGAATACTCAGGTGCAATCATGGACGCGCCGTTGTTGATACGATCCACCAGGGCAGTCATGGTGACAGACCTTACCCATGGCATATCGGCCAATGCTATCAACCAGCCATCAGCTTTAGCGGCGGCATTAACACCAGCAGCCAGGCTCGTACCCATACCCTCATTGGCCAGAGGATTTTCAACAATATGCAGGCCTTCTTCTATCAATAACTTGATCAAGATCTCATCGCCGGGCCTGACCACAGCAATCGAATTCGGTAAGACTTGCATCAATGCACGCGCAGCCGCGACCGCGATCGGTGTGCCATCAGAAAGTTGATGTAGCAGCTTATGTGCACCGAAGCGCTGCGCTGAACCGGCAGCGAGCAGAATTCCGACCACCTCTGCCATCAGAGCCGCACCGGTTGTGCAATGCCATTACGAATGGCCGTGATTTGCGCGAGGATGGAAAGCGCGATCTCCGCCGGACGCTTGCTACCGATGTGCAGGCCTGCCGGGCCATGAATGCGCTCGATCTGTTCTGCACTGTAACCCAGTGATGCCAGGCGTTTTTGCCGTGCCTGCGCCGAGCGCCTGGAACCCAGCGCACCAATATAAAATGCCTGCGACTCCAGCGCAGCACTCAGACCCAGATCATCCTGGCGTGGATCATGCGCTAAAGTGACGATCGCGGTACGCGCCTGATCACTTAGCCCCTGCACGGCATCATCGGGCATCGCATGGCTATAGTAAACATTGGCAAGCGGGGCGAGTGCTACAAAGGCATCACGCGGATCACAAATAATAACCCTGTAACCGAGATGCAAGGCCATGCTTGCAAGATGGCGCGCAAGCTGGCCATCACCGATCAACAACAACTGCCAGGCCGGTCCGAAGGTTTTGACCACCGCTGTTTCTGTGAACTGGAATTCCGGATGATTATTGCCTTGGTCCAGATTGACCACGCCGCTGGTCAGATTGAGTGTGCGCGTAACCATTTCGCCACTACGTAATCGGGACAATAGTGGTGTGATTGATTCGGGTCCGGACAGTTGTTCAACCAGCAATTCCAGGCGCCCGCCACAGGGTAAACCCATACGCGTCGCCTCCCGTCTGTCGACACCAAAGTCGACCATGGTCGGCGCCGGGCCAGCCAGTTCGCCATCACGATAACGAGCCAGCAGGGATTCTTCCACACAACCACCCGATACCGAGCCAACGAACTGCCCGGTATTATTCATCGCCAGTAACGAACCCGGTGGACGGGGTGAGGAGCCCCAGGTTTTGATCACGGTTGCAAGTGCAACCTGTTGCCCCGCATGCAACCAGGCCAGAGCTGCCTCAAGGACCTCGATATCGTCCGTCTGATCAGTCATGGTCGGCCCTGTGCGTCAGGCCGAACGCAAGTCAGTGTTCTTCAGCGGGAACTCGCGAATACGCTTGCCGGTAGCCGCAAAGATAGCATTCAGCACTGCCGGCGCAGCCACTGCGATCGTCGGTTCGCCGATGCCACCCCAGAATCCACCCGAAGGCATGACGATTACCTCAACCTTCGGCATCTCCGCAATCAACATCGATGGGTAGTTATGGAAGTTCTGCTGTTCAACACTGCCACCCTTGATTGTACACTCACCGTAGAGCAATGCCGACAACCCATAGAAAAAGGAGCCCTCGACCTGGGCCTCGATCTGCTGCGGGTTGACTGCATACCCGGGATCGGTCGCGGCAACAATACGGTGTATCGTTAATTTTCCGTTGTTATCAACAGAGACTTCGGCACAGGCCGCAACATAACTGGCAAATGCCTTACACACTGCCAGGCCCCGATATACACCCTTTGGCGCAGGCTTGCTCCAGCCCGCGCGCTCTGCAACTGCGTTGAGCACGGCCAGACTCTTCGGATGCCCGGCCATGAGTTTGCGACGAAATTCCAGTGGATCCTTACCTGCAGCATGGGCCAGTTCATCAATAAAGCATTCCATATAGATGGCATTCTGGTTGATGTTTACACCCCGCCAAAAGCCCGGGGGTACTGGTGGGTTGCGCATCGCATGTTCGACCAGCAAATTTGGTACCGTGTAGCTAATGGCATGATCGCCACCGGGCAACATACATTGGAAGGCGATCATGTCGGCACCGTTCTGCAACCCTTCGGGTCTGACCGATGCCAGTATGGATTGCCCCGAGATACGGATATGCAAACCCAGCAGGTTACCCTTATCATCCAGCCCGCCAACCATTTTTGCCTTGGTAATCGGGTGGTAATGACCGTGCTGCATATCCTCTTCTCGCGTCCACAGCAATTTGACCGGCGTGCCGGGCATCTGTTTAGCAATTGAGACTGCCTGTGTTACAAAATCATGAAACGCCCCGCGCCGGCCAAAGCCACCACCAAGGTGAATCTTGTAAACTTCACACTGACTCGGAGGCAATCCTGCCGCTTCAGCAGCAGCCTCCAGTGCCGCTTCGCCATTCTGGGTAGGACACCAGACTTCGCAACGATCCTTGTTCCACAGCGCGGTCGCATTCATGGGCTCCATGGTTGCGTGATTCTGGAAAGGATAGGCATAGGTTGCCTCAACCTTCTTTACAGTATCCTTCAATGCTGCTTTTGCATCTCCCACCTGGTTGCCGACGAAGGCCTGCTTGGCCGTCAGACCTTCATCCAGCATCTTTGCAATCGATGCACTGCTGACGTTGGCGTTCGCCCCCTTGTTCCAGGTCACTGGTAGTGCATCCAGTGCGGTCTTGGCCTGCCACCAGGTATCGGCAACCACAGCGACGGCATTGTCTTCAACAGCGACTATCGCACGTACACCAGGTAACTTGCTCACCTTTGCTCCATCGAAAGAAGCCAGCGTACCGCCGAACACCGGGCAGGCCTTGATGGCGGCATTGAGCATACCGGGTAACTGCAAATCGGCCCCGAAGATCTGTTTGCCCGTGAGTTTATCTACTGTATCCAGACGCTTGATGGGCTTGCCGATAAGCTTCCAGTCCTTCGGGTCCTTGAGCTCGACTTCAAACGGGGGAATCATCTCGGCTGCGGCTGCGGCTACCTTACCATACGTCGTCGTACGCCCTGTCGGCTTATGGGTAATCACGCTGGCAGCAACACTGCACTCAGCCTTCGGCACGCCCCATTTATCTGCTGCAGCCTCGATCAGCATTTCACGGGCAAGCGCACCACCCTTGCGCACATATTGATGACTACCGCGAATACCATGACTGCCTCCGGTTGAAAAACTTCCCCATATTCGTTTACGGGAGAGGCTTTGTCCCGGTGTCGGATACTCCGTCCTTACCCTGGACCAGTCGCACTCGAGTTCTTCGGCAACCAGTTGCGCCAGGCCGGTCAAGGTACCCTGCCCCATTTCGGAACGTGCAATGCGAATGATAACGGTATCATCGGGTTCAATCACAACCCAGGCATTCACTTCAGGTGCAGCGGATGATGTTTCTCCTGCGGCCATCGCCAAGCTGCTACCCAGGGGTATATACAGCCCAAGGGCGAAACCGGCGCCTACCGTGGTAGTGCTGATGAGAAATTCACGCCGCGAAATATTGACCTGTTCCTTCTTCATCATGACCTCCCACGCTTGCTGATATCAACGGCAAGATGAATGCCACGCCGTACGCGGTTGAATGTGCCGCAACGGCAGATATTGGTTATGCTCGAATCAATGTCTGCATCGCTGGGATCCGGGTTGCCTTTCAGTAGCGCCGCAACACTCATAATCATGCCCGGCTGGCAATATCCGCACTGCGGGACGTCAAGTTCCAGCCATGCCTGCTGTAGCGGATGACTTCCATCAACTGACAGCCCTTCGATCGTGGTGATTTCCTGTTTTGTATTAAGACTGGATACCGGGATGATACAGGAACGCGCTGCCGTACCATCGATATGGACTGTACAGGCTCCGCAGATACCAATGCCGCAACTGTATTTGGTGCCCGTCAAGCCCAGTTGCTCGCGCAGCACCCAAAGTAGCGGTGTGGAGCCGTCCACGTCGACATCGACGCGTTTACCGTTAATGCTTAGCTTCGCCATATGCTAACTCCATGTTAAAAGCTGATGATAAACCGCATTGAGAAAACATTGAATTCGATCTACCAGTAAAATGACTGACAGGTAAAAACACTTTCATGTATAACAAAGTTATAGCATAGAACATCTGTTAAATGCACTAAAGAAGACGAGTAAAAGAGAACAGTTTTTTAGCGTTTTATAATGACCAGGACAAGCATGAGATAACCAGACGCCCATCGTATAATCCTGCTAAGTATTCAGGCAATAATAATTAGGCCAGGGCACAGTTGTTTCTAATATTAGCGGAAACTGTGCTCTGACCCCACTTTACTCTCCCACCTTATTTAATCAATCAAACTATCAATTACCCTATTTAATGGGACCTATATAATTCTATCATTCAACCCCGGAATACGACTCACGTGCGACGATATGCCGCATTGTATAGATATTGGGCTCTGCATAGAATAGTTTCAGACTTCTACTCTACCCTTTTGATGATATGTAGAGTTGATACATCTTAATCTTGTTTTAGTAGCAGGGAATCAAGTCATGAAAAAAACACTCTCCTTAATATTGCTCACCTTTCTCTTCTTCGGAATAAATTCAATCGGCTTGTCTGCCGATACCGGGCAGAAGCTTTTTGTCAGTTTAACCACCGATGATCTTGATCGAGCTGCCATGGCCGTCGGAATCAGCACCAAGGTGCTGAGTACCAAAAAAATTCCGGTAACGATATTTTTAAGTGCTCAAGGTGTCAGGTGGGCAGATAAAAACATCCCGCAGAACAGGTATGTTAATGGTAAAACTATCCCCGAGATGTTGCATGCATTTATTAAATCAGGCGGTCAGGTCATTATCTGTAAAATGTGCATGAAAAATGTTGGTGGTTTGAAACAAGAAGAAGTCATTGAAGGAATAAAATTTTCTGGAGCTATCCCGGCCCTGTTTGCTGATAACACGAGAGTATTAAGCTACTAGGGAATTATTGGGGCCAGAACACAGTTGTGTCTAATATCAGCGGGAACCATGTTCTGACCCCATTTTTTTTGTCTAATATCACCCAAGCTGGCAATTGAGTTTTTTTGAAATACTATCCGCATCATTTCCGGGATATTTTACTTCACATTTCTTTTTACATTTAGCTATATCCATATCAAAGAACAACCCAGGACTCGCAAACCTTCCTGCAAATATACCTGCCAGCATATCAGCAAACAAAATTGCAATAACAATAATGCTGACAGAACGTACTGTTCACTCAACTTTTGCATTCATCATATTGCCTCCTTCAATATTCATCATGCCTCCTCTTTCTTTGCTGTAGAAAAACTGACCCTGAGCACCGTTTTAATTTAAAAGATCGTTCTCTTGTAGTACGGACGACTAGACCGTCACATACACTGAACGAAATATTCTATATTCCATTATTGATCATATCTGGCAGGAAAAATAATGTCGTGATAAAGGCATTAGAAAAATGTGAATGATTCACATATATTTACAAGATAATTTTTTGGTGCTGTGAGAAATATTAGAAAAAAAAGAACATAGAGCAACATACTCCAATATTAGAAATAATTGCTCTTTGACCTCGATTTTTATTGTTCTGAAAGAATTATCCGGGCGCCCATTATTTAACTGACACAGTGCCACATAAAGATCACCATCAAAGCCTTGGACTTCAGTATAATGCAGACATTATAAATATAACTGTTGATCTATATTATTTACTGTACTTAGTATTACTAAGATGTCCGCCCACAGATAACCACCTGGCGCATGACACGCGCCTCTCGTTTGAAGTCATAATCCTCTACCCGGTGCAGCAGGCTGCGGTTATCCCATATCACCAGATCACCAGGACGCCAGTAATGTGTAAGAATAAGCTCTGAACGGACAGAGCGTTGTGTTAGTCGTGCCACTTCTCGCATACCGCGATACCAACCCATCCCTCGAATCCGCCAGGCATCAGCACCCAGCACGATCGCGGCGCGACCGTTCTCGGGAGAAATGCGGATGACCGGGTGAACCGTAGTAGCTCCCGGTAGTAAGCGGCGTAAAAAACGCAGCCAGAGCCCCAGCTGCCTTTTTCTGCCCACGTGCTGATTGATATTGACAGCGCGTCCAAAACGCAATACCCGAGCAAGCTCCACATCATGGATTACCTCAAGCTTGTCGAGCCGGCCCCGTTCCGATTCGTTGAAGCCCTCTAGTCCACCCACCATGTCGGCGAATTGTGTCGCACCCCCTTCTCTGGGTACTTCGAGAGCGTATAGCACTGTAGCCCGTGCCGGAATTTGCATCCATGCACCGTCAGCATGCCATTCCCGACTGAAGGGATCGGGATGCTTACCTGAGGGTCTACCATCGGCACCGAGGTTAGTGAGGTGGCGGACACCGGGTACAATTTCCTCTCCTTTGCGGCGGACGCGAGGCAGTACGCGTACATCGCCAAACCAGGATGCGACCTCTCGAATTTGTGCGTCTCCAAGTTGTTGATTACGGAAGAGCAAGACCTGTTGTTCGACCAGGGCCTTGTTTAAACTCTGGCGTAAGCCGGTCGTTAGCTTCCCTGACAGGTCAACCCCCTTGGCTTCCATGCCAAATGGGCCATCAAGAGCATGCAAGGTCAAACTTCCACTCGTTTGCATCGTTTCGTGTTCACCTGGAATGCGGGCAGCGCAATTGAGTTCGGCAGGTAGATTATTAAGGTCACGTTTCATAGAGATATAAATGGGTTCCAAGAACTATACATTATTATTCAACATAGATTCAGCGTTTTTACCTATATGCCATCAAATATAATAAATTTACCAGATCCACAGGATGTTTTTATTTTTTCTGCAAAACACGGTGGTCCGATGACAAACTCAATAAAAAAAATAATTATTGTACGATACTTCATTACTGACATACTTTTTATTTGTGTCAATTCTGGGAGAAATCTAACGACCCGGCTCACGGGATTTTGTGGAACACAGCGTAACAAACTTCCGGTGCAGCGCCTTGTGAGCACAGTCGTTACAAACAATATTACCACATGAAAGCACTTGCTTTCTTATCAGCCACATTGCCATCAAACACAAGCGTAGCAACAGAACCGGATATCCCGTAACAAACATGTAACGGCAATAAGTGTTCTTCTCTAGGGTGACAATATCTCGCAAAAGGGGCATCACTCCAGTTTATTAGCCTTGTTTCTCTGTCAATGTCCGAAATGTCATCATTTGTACAAGTATCAATAAGCCAACTCTCAAATGCTTCATTCTTCGTATCTGGCTCATCCGCAGATCGAGAAAAGAAAGCTTTAAGATTATGAAATGAAAAGCCGGAACCGATAATAAGTATATTTTCCTTCCTTAATTCTGCCAGGGCTTTGCCAATGTTGATATGTACTTCAGGATCCAGGGTTCTAACGAGCGATATTTGAACGCAAGGAATGTCGGCACTGGGGAACATTATTTTCAATGGCACGAATAAACCATGATCGAATCCACGTTTATCATCCAATCTCGCTTCGATATCACTCTCCCTCAGCAAATGATGAATTTTATTCGCAAGAACAGGGTTACCTGGCGTCGGATATTGGATTTCATATGCTTCGTCAGGAAAACCGCCATAGTCATAGATTAAAGGAGGATTTTCTCCACTGGTTATGGCCACATCGTCCTCTTCCCAATGAGCACTGATAATTACAATTGCTGATGGCTTAGCCAGGCTAGAGGTTACTCTTTTTAGAAAATCTATCATCGCCTGATGACTTTTGTCACCAAGCAAAGGCAAAGGGCCAGCTCCATGAGGGATAAACAATACAGAACCAGTTTGTTCGATTAATTTTCTATCCATATATATTTACATATAAATTGAATTCTACGAATTAATGATGTCAGAGCACAGTTGTTGCCAATATTAGCGGAAATCGTGTTTTGACCCCACTTTTTAATCCCTTTTATTATGGCCGTCCATTTTATTTTTTTATTTATATTTATTTTTCTATTGCTTCAGTTTAGCAAAGGCCTCTTGCATAGCGTTCATAGGCTCAGCCTGCTTTGTTGCTTTCTGTTTCTTCTTATGCCCTTGCTCTGGCTGTGTTTTTTGTTCTGTTTTTGTAGCTTCTTTTCTGTCGGTGACTTCATCCAGACGCATACTCAAGGCGATACGGTTACGCTTAAGGTCAATGTCCATGACTTTAACCTTGACGACATCGCCCGCCTTGACAACATCGCGTGGGTCTTTGACATACTGATTGGATAAAACGGAGATATGCACCAGACCATCCTGATGCACGCCAATATCAACAAAGGCACCAAAGTTGGTGACGTTACTGACCACGCCTTCCAGTATCATCCCCTGCTTGAGGTCCGACGGTTTTTCGATGCCTTCCTTGAAGGTGGCTGTCTTGAATTCCGGTCGTGGGTCTCTACCGGGTTTCTTTAATTCTTCGATGACATCTTTGACTGTCGGCTCGCCATATTGCTCATCAATAAAATCATTCGCCGCCAATTTCGATAAAAAAGGAATGTCGCCCAGTATTTTTTCAATGGAGGTGGCATTGCTGGCAATAATTTTTTCAACCAGGGGATACGCTTCAGGATGGACAGCGGAGGCATCCAGAGGATTATCACCCGCGCGGATACGCATGAACCCGGCGCATTGTTCGAAAACCTTGGGGCCCATGCGCGCGACCTGCATGATTTGTTTTCGGTTGGTAAAGGCGCCATGTTGATCGCGATAGGCAACGATCGCTTCGGCCAGGTTCGAACTCAGACCGGACACTTTAGCCAACAATGCTGCGGAGGCGGTATTCAAGTCGACGCCCACTGCATTGACACAATCTTCTACAATATTTTCCAACATTTTTTTCAAACGAAACTGACTGACATCATGCTGGTACTGACCGACACCAATGGCCTTGGGGTCAATCTTGACCAGTTCAGCCAATGGATCCTGCAAGCGTCTAGCGATCGATACCGCCCCACGATAAGTGACATCCAGATCAGGGAACTCCCTGGCCGCCTGTTCAGATGCTGAATAAACAGATGCCCCTGCCTCACTCACGACAATCGCCTGCAAGGCGAGTGAGGGGTATTTTTTACGCAACTCATCCATCAGTTGACTGGTTTCACGTGATGCGGTGCCGTTACCAATACTGACCAGATCAACCTTGTGAAGGCTCGCCAGTTTGTTGATCACCTCAATGGATTCATTCCATTGCTTCCTGGGTGCATGCGGGAATATGGTCTGATAGGCAAGGAGTTTCCCTGTTCCGTCGACCACGACCAGTTTAACGCCCGTACGCAAGCCGGGATCCAGTCCCATGGTGACTCTGTTTCCTGCCGGTGCGGCCAACAACAAGTCGCGCAGGTTCTCTGAAAACACGCGGATGGCTTCTTCTTCTGCGCGCTCACGAATCTGTGAAGTTAAATCCATTTCTATATGCGATGCGATCTTGACGCGCCAGGCCCATTGCAGTGTCTTGATAAACCAGGGGTCAACGCTGGAATCTGCCGGATTACAATTTACATGGGCAAACAAAATCGTTTCACAAGGGTGCAGGTTATCAGCAGCACTTGCTTCCGCCAGACGCACATCAATATCCAGACGTAAAAAACCTTCCTTTCTACCGCGCAACAATGCCAACACACGATGCGAGGGTATTTTCATTAACTTTTCACTGAAATCAAAGTAATCCTGAAATTTCTCTCCTTCTTTTTCCTTGCCTTTCACCAGTGTGGAGATAATCTCGCCACGCTCCCACAGGTAGGTACGTAATTTTTCTACCAGATCGGCATCTTCCGCGATCCATTCAATGATTATCGAGCGTGCACCATCAAGGGCATCATCGCCTGTCTGTATGGACTTGTCGGGATTTAAATACGCCTGGGCCTGTTGTGTTGCATTCTTGCCCTGGGTGTCATAGAGCAATCTGGCAAGCGGCTCCAGTCCGGCTTCTTTGGCTATCTCACCTTTAGTGCGACGTTTCTTTTTGTAGGGTAGATAAAGATCCTCAAGACGTGTTTTGGTATCGGCTTGCAGAATTTTGTTCTTCAGGTCAGCGCTGAGTTTACCCTGGGCTTCAATCGTAGACAGAATGCTGTCGCGTCTTTCCAGCATCTCGCGTAAATAGATCAAGCGCTCTTCCAGTTGACGCATCTGGGTATCATCCAGTCCACCCGTCGCCTCCTTACGATAGCGTGATATAAAAGGTACCGTGGCACCTTCATCCAGTAGCGCTACCGCTGCCTGAACCTGCTGCGGTCTGACATCCAGCTCACGGGAGATTTTTTCTGCAATATTCATCCAAACGACTCACTATGATATAACAGAGCGCATTCTAGCAGAGCCAGCCGGTCTTGAAACCTCTATTACTTTTTAAACAGTTGTGTTATGTGTGCTCACCTGGAATATGGCCAATAACTTTTCTGCGGCTTACAGCGCTTGAATTTTTAATCCCTTTTAAGATGACTGTCCTCTGCATTGCTTTTATTCTAGATTTAGGTCTCTAGATATCTCGTGGTCCATCCGGGAGCGCACCACGATGTTGTTGGGTTACGAACTCCGGGTCTGTTCCCGGACGACCAGCCCTAAGTTTCCAATTAAAGTAGAATCGGTAATCAGCGCCTTCATCCATAAAGCGAAGGGTCTGCCCTCTGAAGCCACCCAACGGTGTACCTCGAGGCTGACTATCCTCAGTTTCGATGGCTCCTGTAAGTCGAGTTCCCCAATCATGATCAACCCGAGCTGAGACACCAAGCCGATCGTCATCGTCACCGAAATTGTCTGTTAATCCATGCGCATGTCCAGCCGACCAGAGTTTTTCTGCTGTAGGGAGTTCTCCTGAGTCAACAACTTGCTGGGTCGCCACACGAATGTCTTCCACGAATCGTTCATAATCTGAAGTCCGCTCTGCTGAAGAAGAGTTGTCATAT